>Ga0070746_10000767_pt1 | contig 19262 bp, 25 predicted proteins | sample VirMetDEL_Mar_21_FD_77016 | JGI IMG/M metagenome (GOLD analysis project Ga0070746, IMG submission 77016) | Aqueous microbial communities from the Delaware River and Bay under freshwater to marine salinity gradient to study organic matter... | ecosystem: Environmental > Aquatic > Marine >...
ACAGACTGCTTCGCAATGGCCGCGTCGCCGCGCGAGCCGTCGATCGAGCCAGGGTCGACCCGGATGTTGAGCGAATGCCAGTCAAGGCCGTCCTCGCTGTTCGCGAAGTCGCCCCCTTGGTACATCATCGGCTTCTCCGCGAACTTCATCGCCAACTGCTCAATGTCTTGCGGCATGAGCCTGTTCGCCTGCACGAGCGGCGCCAGCTTAGCTCGCAGCACGTCCTGCCGACCACGCTCGCTCAGGCGAATGGCAACGCGGTCGTCATGCGCGATCTCCCAGGCCATGCGCTCCAGCCCCTCACGCACGAACCGCTCCCAGCGGGACAGGATGTACTGCACCTTGGTGCGCACCGTGTTGGCCGCAACAGACACAGCAGTTGCCGTCGCCTTGTCGTTGGCTAGGCCGCGCGCAGCGTCGTCAATGCCGAGCGCGCGTTGCGCGTTCATCTGCACCTCGCGGAGCTCGTTGACCTCTGCAGGCCCGATCTCCCCAGTTTCCACGCGCTCTAGGACGCGCCCGTCTCGCAGGCCCGGCAGCGGCACGAAGGCGCCATCCGGCGCGTTGTGCAGCTCCTCCATCTCGGCCTGATACGCAGCGTCGTATGCGTACTTGACCGTGTGCCTGCGGATCTTCTCGTGCGCTGCGAAGCTGACCGCGTCCAGCATCTGCAGCGCGTCACTGTTTGCAAGCAGCAGCGTCGTGAAGAAGCTGTCGCTGCCAGTCGTGTACTGCCCCTCGAAAATGTGTGGCCCGGCAGGATGTCCCTCCCAATAGAACGGACGGCGCACCTCGATGCCCAGCTGCGTGCCGCTCTGATCCACCTCGGTGCTGCGACCGATGGTGTGAATGGTGCCCGGTTGCGTTGGCTTGGGCTCGGTGCCGTCAATCGTGCCGCCAGGGACGTAGATGACGCGATACGACACCTCGTCATAGTCCTCGTCACCAACAACGCTCAGCGCCTCGACTGCGTCCACGTACCAGTCGTTGCTGTTCTCTTCAGCGCGCTTGCGCAGCAGCTTGCGGCACTCCTTCACGTCATGCCACGTGAACCGCGCCTCGGCCAGCGTGCCGCCTTGGTAGTCGAACCCGCACATGCGCGGATCAAGTCGCTTGAGGCGCGGCCAGCGCGCCGGGTTGTCAACGCGCGGCGTCTCCGTGGCGCGCGGCGACTTCGAGTCGTCCTCGGTGCCACCATCGTCGAACGGCTCGAACATCCGCCCCTGCATCGTGGCGCGCTCCTTGCGCGTCAAGTCGCTCATCTTGGCGCGCGGCTTCTCGATGAACATTGCCGCGTACGGCTTGAACACGAAGTCCCACGCCGCAGGCTCCAGCGCTTCGTTCAGGTTCTGCTTGTGGCAGATCTGCGTGCCCGCCGCCGCGATAGCTGCAGCCTGCAGACGCTCCTCGTACGTGCCGTCGCTGCTGACCTCCATGATGGGCGACGACGTGACCATCGACGGCAGCAGAGTCGTGAACAGCGCGAAGCCCATGTTCTCTGGGCTTGTGCCCGTCGTCGGCGCGTCGTGACACAGAGCTCCTAGCGCTGCGTCCTCGCGCTCCTTGGCAAGGTCCAGCACTCGGTTGCGATGGTTCTCTGAGGCGTCACACAGGCGCGCGAGAACGGTGGGGTCGGTGTCAAGCATTGGTCTTCGCTCGTTTGTTCCAGTAGCTGTCGTAGAGCGCACGGCGCAGGTTGATCTGCGGGTTGCCCTTGTTGATCTTCTCGGCCACGCTGCGGCCACCCAGCAGGTGCACGCGCATGTAGCAGGTGGCGTCCAGTCCGTCGTCCACGCACGCCTTGTCCGGCTTATCCTCAGGACGCCCCGTGTGCCGCGAAGCCTCGTACGGCGCGTACACGTAGCCTGGGACCTCCTCCACGGTGCGCTTGATGCTCAGGTCAGGGTCAGGGGCATGCGCGAGCGCGTCACGCTTGAAGTACACGCTGGGCTTGCCGTCGCTGGCATCTGCAAACAGCTCGCGCAGGATCTCAAGGTTGCTCTGCTCTCGGTTGCCACTGCGCTTGTCGCACGGCACCGCGATGCGACTCTTGGCGCCCGCCTTTGACTGCAGCTCGGTGTTGAAGTGGTGGATGGTGTCAATCGCGGCGTTGTCGCAGACGATGGTGCGGAGCTCGTACTTCTTGGTGAACTGCACGGCCCAGTTGGCCCACCACGTCAGCGTCTGCCCGCTGCGGTAGACCTCCTCGACCAAGTACATGCGCCCTTCGTCGTCGATGGCCCAAACGGCCAGCACGCCCGCGTGACGGATGCCCCAGTCGTACGACGCGGCGTAGCCTTTCACGTCTACGAAGTCGCCCAGCACGGGATGCGTGCGGTGCAGCTTGATGCGGTCACGCTTGCCCGGCTCGCGCACAATCTCGCCGTCGAAGATGTGCCGCGACTCGTCCCAATCGAGGATCTGGCCCTCAGCTGCCACCCACTCGCCTGCGATGTAGCGCGCAGCTCGCGGCCCACCCTTGAGGCGCTTGAAGAGCTCCTCGCGATACTCTGCGCCAGCAGGCGTGAAGTCGCCCTTTTGCAGGTCAAAGTAGCCAGGGTTGTCCTTGAGCGTCGTCTTGATGCGCACACAGTCGCCCCGGATCATCCGCTGGTTGAGCCAGTGACCGGGGTACTCAGGGTTCACGTCGAGCATCAAGGCACGCCAAGGCACCTCAACGCCACGGCGCTTACGCTTCCGCGTGTGCAGGCCCTCGATGTGCTCTTCCTCGAACTCGGTGCCTTCCATGCACCAGATCAGGTCGTACGCCATCGACTTGACGCGCGCCCACTGGTCCATGCCCCTGCACCAGATCTTTGACCCGTTCGGGTACTTGTACACGTCGCGCGAACGGTGCGACGGGATGCGGCCTGTGCCTTGGTCAAGCATCCACATGTCCCACGGGTCTGTGGGGTCAAGGATCTCCTCCTCCCACATCTGCATGAACGAGCCCGCGAGGTCTGCCTTGATGCGGCGCAGCACGAGGATGTTGGCGCCGGGGAACGTGCGCGCGAAGAACTTGGTGATGCCGCCAAAGACAACGCTCTTGCCTGTGCCTGTTGGCCCCTCGGCGCAGAACTCTGACGGGAGCTCGTCGTACTTGCCCTGCTGCAGCGGCAACAGAATCTGTTGATACAGCGGTCCCTGGAAGCGCAGTGACTGGACACGTATGCGCTCCGCTGCAGGCACTACCTGACCTCGATTTCGTTGATGTACTGCCGCTGGTCGCCGTCCGTCAGCAGCATGGTGTAGGTCAGCCGGAAGGTGGGCTCGTCGTAGCCCGCAGGAGGCGTCCACGCGTGCGAGACGTTGTAGCCACCCTGCCGATTCCAGCGCTGGTCACCGAAGCGTGGAGCGCCGTACACGTGGCGCAGCGGATCGAGGCCGTACGACTCCAAGCCGATCCAGCTGCGGTTGTCCGCGTCGTAGAGCTCGACGTACAGGTCAAACTGCTGCACGTCACCCACGGTCAGGGACGTGCCCTGCATGCCTGCAAGCATCGCTGCAGTCCATACCTGCTGGCCCGGCTGCGGACGCGTACGGACGCGCACGCTGTCCATGACGCTGCCGTTGGGGTACGAGTCCAGAGCTCGGTTGCGGGCCGTGAAGCCGACGACGCGCGTGACGCGGTTCTCAAAGCTGTCTTCGGTTGCCGTGACGACCGTCACATCGTCGGAGCCGTCGATGTTGAACCACAGGATGTAGCGCTCGTCGTACCGTTGCGCGTACACGTCTTTGCCCGTCACCAACAAGGCGGCTCCGGGATCGACCGTGCCGCCGCCAAAGCTCGTAATGCCAACGCGGCTCCCAACAAACGGAGTGCCCGCAGGGATGTCGAAGCGCCACGTCCAGACAGTAGCGCCTGCGCCTGTGTTACGTCCGTCGCTGTCCCCCTGCTTCGGGTAGCCCTCAGCGAGCTGCACAAACGGGCCTGCCTGCGTTGTGCCAGTGGCGCCAACGATGTTTTGAGCTGTGTCTGCAGCATCGGGGTCCGTCAACGGCGTGCCGAACACCAGCGCGTTGTACGTCGGGTCTCCAGTTGCGACATCAGACGACATGTAGTTACTGCCTGCAGTTGTAATTTGGATGCTCACGGTGCAGGTGCGGGGCCGGGGTTCAGGTCAGCCAACTGCACAGGGCCGTTGGTCACGATGAGCTGCTCGGACGCGAGGCGCACCTCCAGCATGGTCTGCCACGCTTGGCGCGTCGTGTCCGTCGTCGGCAGCGCTTGCACGGCCTGCAGCACGACGTTGCTGGTCAGCTGCGACAGCGTCGCGTACAGCGCGCGATTGATTTGCTTGCGCGCCACGTTTTGCGTCATGGTCGGCTGCTCGTAAACCTGCGGGAAGTTGCCCGCTGCAATCGGCGCGGCGTAGTCCACTGCCGCACGAGCTCGGTCAATTCGGGTCAACGCTGCAGACTCGAACGACGTACGCGATGCGTCGCCTGCGGGCAACACTGCGAGCGCCGCGTTGGTGTACGCACTGACCTTTGGTCCGAACGCGCCTGCGTCTGCGAGCTCTGTTGCAATCTGCTGCGCCTGTACAAGTGTGACGCCGCCCATCTCGGGGTAATCGGGTAGCCGAGTCATAGGTTGCTTCCGTCGTAGCTGTTGGTTGGCGGGGCGGTGTCGGGGAACGCAATAGTTTCAAAGACACCGTTCACCGCTTGCGTGTGTGCGTACTTGTCCGTGCTGTCGCTCACTCCCGCGTAAGACAACAGCGCCCCGTTGACCGGCCCTGGTGCGCCAGGGAACACCGTGCCTGTTGGCCGACTGAAAAGGGAACCAGGGACGCTACCGGCAAGGGGTGTGCCTTTCCAATCGCTAGGAAACGACCCAATAAGTGCGTTGGCATTGAAGTGCAGCACAGGGCCATCAGTTGCTCCATTGGCATCGAATTGACCGATAGACGTGGAGTACAACTTGCTTAACTGCACTTGGCCGACTGACGCCCCGCCAGTGCGCGTTATCACAAAGTTGTCAGACGTGGTTTGATCAATTCGCAACTCAAGCACTTGATACCACGGCGACCCTGCAAGTCCCCACGGGTATTGGAAGTACCGCTGGTAGTCAAAAGAACTTTGCCCTCCAACAACGATTGAGGGGATGGCGCTGACGCCTGAACGAACATTCAGACCTGCAAGTGTCACAATGCCAAAAAAGCCGTGCTGCAAATACACGCCGCCAGTGACACCAAGCTCAGGTTGCGCGCAATTGACAACGGACAGCACGCCGTGCGACATGACTCTGGAAGGCGGGCCAACTTGCTTGACCAGCAGCGGGAGCTGCCGCCCGCTTGTAACGTCTGCCACGTACGCGTAACCGTTCGACACCGGCAAATCGACAGCTCGGTCTGCACGGCCTACACCGATGTCCCCATTTGGCCCGCCTGCAACGACAAGCGACGCGCGCGTTACCGCATTTACGCAGGCGTTAATCTGGATGTTTTGATCGAACTGACTAGTAGGCGCTCCTGTCTGGTTGTACGCGTACTGGTAGTCTTGAAACGCAACTCCGTCCACGTAGATGTGCCCTGACTCCTGCCCTCCGAACGAATCCCGCAGATAGATCGGGTTTTCCTTCGTTCCTCCAAGAAACCCGCCGCGCGCCTGCATTTTGAGGCCGCGCAGCAGCAGGTTGTCTACAAACGGCATGGTGCTGCTCATGACCACGTCGATTGACCGCACCACCTTGCGAGCTGTGCCGTTGCCTGCGCTGTAGAACGCAAGGTCTCGAACTGGCTGAGGCACACTTCCTTCGTACCACTCCAGCCCTTGATATCCAGCCAAAGAGTCGCTTCCAATGCGCAGTCGAAGGAACTCAACGTCCTCCATAATCTGCGTTGCAACCTGTGCGCCCTGCTCGCCCTTGCGCACGCCTCCAGGGTTGCGAGTACTCCAGATCTCGTAGTATTTGGCTCGTAGGTCAGGCAGGTCGAAGGGCTGCGTGCCGCTTCCTTGTGGCCCCCCATTGTTGCCCCACACATTTGCGCCACCGGCAGGGCACGGATACACCGTCCCGTCAAACTCAACGCGGTCGGCGTACACCTTGAACTCTTTCAGCGTGGCCGTGATTGCGGGCACGACGGGCAAGCCGTCGTCGTTGTCGCCAAGCCGGACAACGGTGAACGTGTCTTGTTCTCCGATAACGCCGCCAGGAGTTACCACGTCGTCCAACACGACGCGCGCGATTGCAGTGTCCGCGTCAGGAAACTGCGACGGCGCTGTCAAAGTGAATGTTTGCTTGTCGATCCCTGCGGGAATGCGCAGCTGTGTCAGAGTGCCGAGGCCCACCTGCGCTTGCGACAGGCCGTTGGACACAACGGAGAAGGCAACGACGACTTCGAACAATTGCGGTGCCGACAACGTGACGCCTACTTCGTACGTACCTGCAGCGTCGAACGTATGCCCTGGCCGATCGAACTGCACCTCGTACGTGCTAGGCGCGTTGTCTGGCAGCAGCGTCGTCGTGTGCAGCTGCGCTGCGCCATCTAGCACAGTCACTGTCCCCTGCGCGTACTGCGGAGTTTGCGTGCTGATGAGCAACTCAATCGTGCGCTCGGTCTCGTTGAACACCGTGTTGGTCAACGGCGTCAACGTCAACGGCACCTGCGACTGCTCACCTTCGATGCGCATCACCGTGCCCGGCGGCGGGTCTAGCGTGTAGTCCTGCCCGTGGACTGCAGAGCCGGACGTGCTAACCACGAACTGGGCGCTCAGCGTTGGGTCGAACTGCAGTTGGTGTCCCACAGCGAGCTCGACCACGGCACCACCTTCGCGCGTTTCGCTTTCAAGCTCTGTCCAGCCAATGCGTCGCGTGCCCAACGGGTAGCGCGAGTACGTGACAAGCACCAAGTTGTCTACGGCGCCAAGCTCTACGTTCCCAGAGCTCTGGATGTCCGTGAGCGTCAAGATGTACGAAAACGGCTGCAGCAGGTCCGCAACGCTGGTGTCCGTAAGGCCCCGCAGCTCCACGTCCGCAAACGTCTCGCCCGCCGCGATAGTGACCGTAGACGGGAGCGACACGCGCTGATTGAACTCCGCTTGCGCTGACGCCCCGACTGTGAACGTGGCTGTGATGCCGCCTGCGGGCGCTGGCCGAGACGCATTGACCCGAATGGTTTGGTTCTCGTAGTCAAGCCCCGTGACGAACAGACGCGTTGGCGCGAACGTCAACGCCGTGGGATCCGACGCTGTGTCGTTTTCGATTGTCAGCGTGAAGTCGCCGCCAAGGGTGATCAGCGACTGCTCTCCTTCAGCTTCAAACCCTGCTTGCGCATTCGTCTCTACGGCGCTGACCGCCAAGATGAGCTCCACCGACTCGCCAGGGCCGAGGCTGTCGTTGACGATGCCAATCGTGATGTCCACGAAGGTGGCTTGCGCGGCAATCGACACCTGCAGCGAGCCAATGCTGTAGTGCGTTGAATCAGCGGTGCCTGAAGCCGTCAGCGTTGCAGTGATCGGCACTACGTGCGCCTGCGGTGACCCCTCGTCGTTGACGAGCTCAAGTCGCACGCTGGCCTGCTGACTTGTGTCTAGCACTGTGAGCTCGGTCGGCTGAAACCGAATGAACGGCACGTTGACGCGCCCCGGCCCTGTGCCACCGCCGCCGCTGTTCGGATCGCCAGGGCTGCTGCCTGTCGGCCCAACAACAACAGTGCGGCCTGCCCCGCTCCGCTCCACGTTAATGATGCTGGCTTGTCGTTGCATCATGCGAGTGCGCTGTCCTCAACCGTCAGACGCAGCTGCAGCAGCGGATACTGCACAGCCTGCAGTGTGCCGCGCACGCTGATCAGCAGCTGGTTGCGAGGCCCCAAACCGCGTTGCGGCCAATCAAGCTCCAGCGCCGCCTGTGGCGCAAACACGGTCAGGTAGCCTTGCGCAGCTGTCGCCCCGTCAATGCTCACGGACACCGAGCTCGACGCACCCGTGCTGCCACTAATCTTGGCCTCAAGGTTGGCCCAGTTCGACAGATCCAGAGCTGTGTTGTCCGGCTCGAACAGCGCAAACGTCCGCGTGTAGGCAACGCCCCGCATCCACCTGTCCGTGACCGCGAGCGCGGGTAGCTTGGCTGAGTCAGTCATTGGTCTTGGTCCGTCGCAGCAGTTCGGTGAGGGCGAGCTCGATGGTCTCCGTGCTCGCCTGTTGGCGCTCGTTGGCCTCGTGCATTTCGGTGCAGAGCGTGTGCAGTTCGCTCACGATTGAAGCGTCCTGCTGAGCCCGCTTGGTCTGGGCCTGAAGCCACCCCTGGATGTCCGGCTGGAGCTCGCGCAGCAGGCTGACGATGCGCAGCACGACAGGCGCTGCAGCGAGGGCGATGCCCGCTAGGTCAAGAGTTGCCATTGACTGTGGTTGCAGCGCCAGCGCTCTCATTGCTGCGCCGCCTCGGTGTATCGGTCAGAAGCTCGTGTGCGGGCCAGAGTGCTACGCACGGCGCCAGGGGTGCTCAGGGTCACAGCGACCCACAACGCGCTACAGGCGCCCACACGGGCCGCTCCAGCCAGCGTGGTGATCGAGGTGGGGTCCTGCAGCGCCGTGACCACGTCCAGCACGCACGTGAGCGCGAGCATGGCCGTGAACACCAGCCACGCCTGAGCAGCCTGCGGGTGGTACATCGAGCAGCGGAGCCGCGTCAGCCGACGAGCCGTGTCCAGTAGCACCACGAGCGCAGCCAGCTGCAGCCACATCAGTTGGCCTCCCCGCGCTGGTCGATGACGGCCCGGAACGACTCGACTGGGTCCTCGCCCGCACGCGTGAACACCACGGTCGAGCCCTGCTCGCTGAGCGCGTCTTCGAGCTGCTCCTGCTGTTCTGCGCGGAGCACGCCCGTCGCCGCCATGATCGTCTCGCGGTAGCTCTTGGCCTGCGCTGCCGTGATGGTGTTGTTGGCCTCGGCCTGCAGCAGGTCGTTCAGCGCCGACATGCAGTCGCTGTAGCTGGTGAGCTCCGGCAGGCTGAGCGGCTCGCTGGGCGCCGGGCACTTGTACGGCGTGCCAGCGGTGTAGCGCAGCACGAGCTCGACGGCGGAAGGGTTGCCCTCGCGCGCGCTCTGCACGAGCTGCCCCATGATCGCCTGGATGTCGCCGTCCTCGATGCTGGCGTGCACGAGGTTGCGCCACGCCGCTGCTGTGATGGGCCGCACGCCCGGTCTGTCGATCATCGCTCTAGCCTCTCGTCTCGTAGCTCAAACAACGCGTCGATCTGCGCCACGCGAGCACAGTCAGGGCACGCCACCTTCATTGCCACGCGTGAGTGCTCCACGCGCGTCTCGTCATCGAGGATGCACTCGATCATGTCTGCCATCGTGATGTACGACGTGACCTCGTAGCTGCGAGCGACGGGCTTGACGAGCGCCTCGCGGAGCTCCAGTGTCAGGCCGTGCTCGTCGGCGGTCTGCCACAGGGCGTCCGCGAGCTTGCGCTGTGCACGCAGGACGTTGCGCTCCCGATCAGCCTCGTGATCGAGCGCCTCGTTCAGGTGGTACAGCGCAGCTCGCAGGTCCTTTTGCATCAGATCTGTCGGATGACTGCGTCGGGCAGCGATTGGCGAGCAAGCGCAAGCCTTCGGCCCAGCTCTACAGCAGAGCGGCCAGTCAGATGGTTGAGACCGTTAAGCGCAAGGTCCGAAGCGTCCACCCATGCAGCGCCCGGCAGCTGCGCCTTGACTAGCTGCGACGCGCGCGTGCTGTACTCAATGCGGTCGGGCTCAAACGCTCCAATGAGCGGCGCCACGCACACGATGTTGGGCCTTGCTCCGAGCAGCGCCTCCAGCTCTTGGTAGAACCGCCGCCAGTTGGTCGCCATCTGCGCGCCGCCAAGGTGCCGCACGTCAAACGACATCGCGTTGATGTACACGGTGTCCACGTACAGGTACGGCTCCAGCACTCCACCACTCTCTGCGCGCACAGCTGTGAGGGTGTTGTTCCACGACGTGCTGAGGTTGGTCCACATCGAGTTGGCGACGTCGGAGTCCGGGTGCAGCGAGGCGTCGGTTTGCTGCGTTTCGAACTCGTTGGGGAAGACACCCGCTGCTGCTGTGTTGTACGCCCGCGTCGTGATCTGACGAGCGAACCCTGCGCGGGTGATCGCGTGCTTGATCCAGTACTGGCCGTAGTGTCGGAACGGGCCAGTGGTTCGCTTGAACGTACCTGACCCTAGCATCAGGTTGTCTTCGTAGAAGCCCTGCAGGTGGCACGCAAGGCTCCAGAGAGGATCCACTGTGAGGTCAAACGGACCGTCGCCCTCGTCGCCCGTGTTTGTTCCCAGGTCGCGGCTGACGCCAACGGTCGGGTCCGGCAGGCCGGTGCTGGGTGCGTTGCGTCCCGGCGCGACCCGCCCGATGGACGGCTCGTCGTTGTTCTTGACCCAGTTGTTCGCAAGCATGGTCGAGCCCACCTCGCGATCGGCAGGCGTGCCCGTCGTGAACGCCACATCGGGGAGCAGGTCTTCGAGATCGTCCGACCACGGGCAGTCCAGCCCAAGGAAGTTCGAGTCCCCGATAAACATGTTGAAGACAATCGGGGCAGCTTGGCCGAGGTAGCCCTGCGGAAGACGGTTGAGCACTCGGCCATCGAGTTGCTGGACGCGGAATCGAGTAGTCAAAAGTCGTTCTCCTGTGAGGTCAGCTCTTCTTTCAAAGCCGAGTTGGAAGCCGTGGGAGCGAGAGTGCGCGCAGCCTTCTGCCGGGCCTTGAACTTGCGCCTGCCAACCTCTCCGAGGAGCAGCGCGCCGATGAGCTCGATGATGGAGCGCGGGTCGCCCGCCAGCAGCGACGGGAACCAGCCGATGGCCTGCTGCGGGCCACGGTCACGCGAGTAGGTGTTGCGGTACGCGATCAGCGCGCGCTCGTCCTGCTGCAGGCTCACGAGCAGCGCCTTGTCGGCGGGCGACAGCGGCGTGCCGTCAGCGTCGTCGGCCTCCATGACCTCGATCTGCTGGCGTAGCGTGAGCAGCTCAGCGTCGAGCTCGGCGGCGTCGTCGAACGACATGCACGAGGGCGTCGCAAGCACGCTGGCGGTAGCGAAGGCGAGGGCGAGGCCGCGAAGCGCCGATGCCCTACGCCGGAGCGTGCGAGCCTCAGCAGCCACGCTTGCCCCGCTTGCTGCCAGCCTTCTTCTTGCCGCCGCTCTTGGACATGGGCTTCTTCTTCATCGTCTTCTTGCCCCCGTAGGAGCCCTTCATCGGTGACATCGCGCTGCTTGGTCTGGGTTGAGGAGCGATGGAGGGTGAGAGAGGCCACCGCCGTCCTCATCGTGGGCAAGCGTGTCAACAATCCGCCACCATTCCTGGGGGAATTGACAGCAACATGCGTCTGTAAGTCCCTAATTGACCGACATTTGGCGTATGTGCGCAGGAAATGCTCAGGATGTGCCGTGCGGTATGTCGATGTATCTGGCTGAATGTGTTGGCGAGGGCGTGGTGCCCCGCCGAGCCCTGAGCCCTGACCACCTGACAGCCATGATTCCCGCCTCCAGCCTTCCCGCCTCCAGCCTTCCCGCCGACCCCCACGCGCCCCGCATCTTGGAGTGTGAGAGCGACTGGAAGGTCTCCCCCTACGGCGACGCCGCCCCCGACCGTGACTGCTACTGGGTGGCCACGTACGAGGAGGCCCTGGAGGAGCTCGCGGCGATCAACGCCGAGCGCAACGCCTGATCCCCCTGACCCCTGACCACCTGACAACCATGTACATCACCGCCGACCAGCAGACCATCTCCCGCGCGCTTGGCGCGCTTCGCCAGCTCGACGCCGCCGTCAAGGCGCACCGGGTGCACGGGCGCTACGCGCTCGACCTCGACCTCACCGCTGACGCTGCTGCTGTCATCGACCGCGCCGTTGCGTACTGCGACCAGCTCGGTGCCGACATCGGCCAGCACACGCTGCTCGGCTCGTGCGGCTCGCCCGCTGGCTGGGGGCGCCACTTCATGCTCATGCGCCGCTGGCTTCCGACTGTTTCCTGACCACCTGACAGCAATGCAACTTCACACCAATAGCTTCGACTCCTTCTCCGTCGGCGACCCCGTGCACTGGCCTGCTGGCTCCGACACCAAGGCGGGCACCGTCGTGCGCCTGACCAAGACCCAGGTCATCGTGCGCGCCGTCCCGGCCACGCTGCTCAACCCTGTGGGCAGCGACGCCCCAGACGCGCTCCAGTTCCACGCTGGCGGCTTCGTCGGCCACACGTCCGGGCAGCAGCGCTACGCGTTTGGAGAGCCTGAGGGGCCTGAGATCGTCTTCTCGCGCCGCGTGTACGACTCCGTGTACGACGACAACTACAACCGCCGCCCTGAGCCTGTGAAGGCTTCAATCGCCAAGCTCAAGGGCACCTCCATGTCTGGCAGCATGTCCAGCTGGGGGCGCCTGCGCCACGGCCACGCCGCTCACTACGACTTCAACTTCTGATCCTTTACCAACGCAACTTCCAATGCGATTCAACCCTCACTACAGCGCGGACGACTTGCGGTCCGTCAAGCACTCGATGTACCTCGCGAAGCACCACGTCAAGCTCGCGATGTCCTACCACAAAGACGGCGACTACAAGGTCGCGGCGAACATGATGGACAACGCGGTCTTCCAGACTCTGGAGAATCACCCGGACAGCGCTGACATTTCTCCTCGGATTCACACTCGCTGCCATGAGGTCTACGGCGCTGCCTACCTGCTCCTCCTCATGCTTCGCAACGAACCCCACAATGTGTCGCAGCAGATCCTGGGCGCGTTGCACGACAAGATCTTCGCACTTCACTTGGACATCGAGAACGAAGTCGCCATCTACAGCTGAGCCATGCAGAACATCGACATCACCGAGCACTACTGCGTCGCACGCGTGTACGGGCTCAAGGTCACCTTCCTGCCCGACCCGGTCGATCCGGCTTACGTGGATGAGATCGTGGACATCGACTGGGACCCAACCGGAGACACGCACGACATCTGGGCGTTGCTCGCACGCATCGTCCCCTACCGCGAAGCGTACTACGGCGAGCTCGTCTGCGGCTTCGGCCAAGACGCCACCGACGACCTGTTCATGGGCATCAACGACTACATCTTTGGTCGCGACGCTTTCGACGCCTTCGAGGACGGCAAGGCAGACCGGGACGATGTGCTCAACGCCGCCATCCACGTGGCTGAGATCGTCTTCGAGGACGACGACATCGACTGGGCAGACGTAGATTCCTGATGTTTTCCGTTCGGATAGCCGCCACGCGCGGCTGTCTGACGTGTGCGAGGGGTATGCCGCCCCCGCCCTGACTCCCTCACGTTATGAGCACCACGACCCGCAACGACATCCACCGCCCGTCCGTCATGATCCCTGGGGACTACACGCTCGTGTGCGAGTACGCCTCGTACACCTGCGACGACGACTGGGGCAACAAGTACACCGAGACCGAAGGCTACGCCGAGGCGCAGATCGCCTACGCCGAGCAGCCTGTCGCCGTCCACAGCGCGGACATCGACCGCTGTGACCTGTGCGGCGCTGACCACGGCACTGGCGCTGTGTACCAGCACGTGCCCAGCGGCGACATGCTCAGCATCGGCTGGCGCTGCGCCGAGAAGGTCGAGCTCGCTGCCAACTTCAACCACGTCAGCAAGGTCAAGGCTGACCTTCGCCAGCGTGCGCTGCTGCGCGCCGACAAGCGCCGCAAGACCGCCCAGCTGTTCGTGTGGGCTCGCGAGAACCGCGAGGTGCTGCCGCTGCTGCGCACGGACCACTACATCGTGCGCGACATCCGCGCCAAGCTGATCAGCTCCGGCGTTGCCTGGGGCGGTCTCACGGACAAGCAGGTCGCTCTGCTGCGCAAGCTGGCGGACGCCGCGTCCGAGCTTCACGTCCCCGTGCCGCACCCGATGGGCGAGCGCGTCGAGGTCACCGGCACCATCGTCAGCATCAAAACGACGACCGGCTACTACGGCGACCAGACCCGCATGACCGTCAAGTGTGAGACGCCTGACGGCTCGTGGCTTGTCAACGGCACCGCGCCTTCCGCGCTGTTCGACCTCGGCGCCAAGCGCGTGGACGACACGCGTGAGGAGCGCCAGCAAGCGCTGTCGGACGCTCGCGTCGAGGTGCGGCGCCAGCACGACGCTGGAGAGCTCACGGACACCGAGCGCGACGACGCCGAGTGGCGGCTCGACCAGCGCCGCCAAGAGCTGGGTCAACAGTCCCCCCTGCAGGGCGCGACGGTCACCTTCTTCTGCAAGCTGCAGGCGTCCGACAACGCGCACTTCGCGTTCTTCAAGCGCCCGACGAAGTTGCGCGTGGATTCTTGGCCTGCGCTCAACATCTGAGCTCGATGTTCTACCCGCCCAAGCCACTGCTGCCCCGGCGCTTTACAAAGCTGCCGGAACCCGCATGCCTTGAAATGCAGCAAGACTTGGCGCGCAAGACGGCGGGCTTGTTTCGCTGGGCACGCGCCAATCGTCAAATCCTTCCTTTGCTACGCGTGCAGCATCGCGATGTGCAAAACATGCGAGCTCACCTGATTAGAACTGGAGCGGCCCTTGGCCTACACCGGACGCAGGTTGAGCTTCTTGTTCGCATCAAGCGCGAGTCGCGCGAGGTGCATGTGCCTGTGCCGTACACCGAAGGCGAACGCCTTGAGCTCCAAGGCACCATTGTTGAATACATTGGCGAAAGCAAGCTCAATGAACGGGCCTGCATGACGGTCAAGGTGCGAGAACACACCGGAGTTTGGTTTGCACGCACCTTGTATCCGGCTGCGCTGCATGAGCTAGGCTTGCAGCACCTTGAAGCGAGCCGTCAAGAGGTCGAGGCCGCTGCGGCATTTCAACGCGAGGAGCTGCAGAAGCAGCGCCGTGCGTGGGACATTGATGACCGCACACTGCAGCATGAGCAGCAACGCCTTAGCTGCCGCGTCAAATCAGCCCTCACGTGGGTGCCAAAGATGGACGTTCAAATCCAATTTCGTTCCAAGCTGCAGCAGACGATTGCTGGCTCGCTTGCATTGATTGAAGAACCGACGCAATTGCGCGTGGATTCCTGGCCCGCGATTCAAGTTTGACACGGATGCATGCCGATACAGGGGGTGGGGAATGGTCCCCGCCCTCGACTACTCGACATGCAACGACGATCTTCTAACCCTGACAACTTCGCCATCCTCGTGACCTTGACGCTCTTCTTCGCTGCCGCTGCCGCGCTGTGGATGCCCGGCTGCGCGCCTGTGGGCGACAGCGGCCCCTCAGAGCCCCGTGGCGGCAACCTGCCGTCCTACGGGGAGGGGGAGCCGAATGACGACGTGGAGGCCCCACACGAGCTCCCAGTGCTCCTGACGCCCGGCGCCGTCTTCGAGGTCCACGGGACCGCAGGTGGCGACGTGATCAACTCGCTGGGGGAGCTGGGCACCGACGACTGGGTCCGCGCCGAGGCTCCGGTGCCGTGCAACGTGAACGTGCGCGTGTTCATCGACGACCCCGCCTTCTTTCACCTTGTGCTCGTTGAGTACAACGGCCTCGACTACACCATGCGCGCGAGCGGCTTCAGCGGCGGCTCCGGGCTCGTCGAGCTCACTACAACCATTTCCGGCGACTTCGGCTTCGGCGTACTAGAGAGCGGCAACGGTGTCGCTACTGGCACGCCGTGGACCGCCGAGGTCTACACCTTCTGACCCTTCACCTCACTATGGCTGAGCAACCCTCACAGATCGAATCGAAGAACATCATCAAGGTCACCGTGCCCTTGTCGGTGCTTCTCAAGCTGCTTCGCGACTCCGACGACATAAACGTCGCGCTTCCTTCCGACAGGCCGCAAGCGCATTGGACGCTCCGCGACACTCTGGAGCTCACGTGGACGGTCGATGACCCTGCCCCCATGCCGTTCTGATGCCGAGCCCGCGACAAGCAACTAGCGGGTTGAGCCCGCGTGGCGCATTCAGCGTCGTCTACGAGGGGTGCAAGAACATCCTCACCCCTCACGTACTTGGCTACCGCCAAGCAACCTGTGGCGACCGTCGCCTTCTGGTGGAGCACACCTACGGCTCCGGCATGGACGAAACGCTACACGGAGTGTGCTTCCTCGAAGATGACGGAGAGGACCAGTACATTGAGCGCCACGACCTCAACACCTGTTTCCACTCGCGCGGCGAGGCCGACGCGTACATCGACTTCACCCTCAAGCACTTCAAAGACAATGACTGAGCTCAACGACCTGTCGCGCCGCGTGGCGCGCATCGAGGCCGCGCTTGCGCAGCCCATCCTTCCCGCGATCAATCCCCCTGAGCCGCCTGATCCGCCGCAGCCGCCGGATCCGCCTGCGCCCGGCGACTTCGTAGCTCTGGACTGCATGTACAACGACGCGACGGACAACAAGCTGGTCCGTCTGCCTGCGCTTCGCAGCGGCAGGGCTCCTCGCGAAGATGTCGGAACGCTTGGAGACATTCGGGCCAGCGACTGGGAACCGGACCAAGACCTTGTGTGGCGAGACAAGCAATCGGTAGTGCCCCAAGGCTACGCGCAGTGGTCATCCAACATGCACAAGGGGACCTTGGCGCGGCGCGGTGGGAGCTACGAGTGGAACAACATAGGTGTGGCGTCTGGCTTGAATGCGACACAGCTCAAGTGGGGCACCCGCGAATACAACGCGCCTCGCCGGTTGTTCATCGACTGCGACTTCACCGAGATCACGCAGGAGCACGGCCTGTACGTCTCTCCAAGCGGCGCCACAGTGCTAAGCGGCTGCACGTTCTTGCGCGTTGGGTCTCAGGGTGCGCAGTGGGCCTACCGCCCGTTGCCGTACCAGCAGTACAGCGCTGACAATATGCCTTACGAGGCTGAGCCTCGGCACCTTGTCACCGACTCGCACTTTGTGGACTGCGGCTACAAAGGCACGCGGCCTAGCTTCAACCTGACGTACTTCGACCCAGGCACGTCAGAGTTTCCTGGCACGCTGCGCATCGCAAACAGCAGCTTCGTGTGTGACTGGCCCACCGAACGACAAGACGGCAAGCTGAGCACAGGCGGTCTTGTTGTCACGCCCAGCCAAGGCAACCTGCCGCTTGCAGGGCAGAACATGATGCGGGAGGTGTCGCTGACCAATTGCTTGTTCGACTTTACAGCTGGCGACCGTTCACTTGCTTCCATTCGTTCATCGGATGAGATTGCGTTTGAGGATTGCGCGTTCATCGCTCGCGATCACGTTCAGCCTTTCATCACGATTGACAAGGACTACGGCAGCATGGGTGACACAAAATCCAAGCGCATCACGTTCCGCAACTGCCGCAGTAAAGGCGTCCGGCTCAACATCATGCTTGCTGCCAACGCGGAAGGGCAGCAGCAGTCGGTCAAGCACGACATCGACTGCCCTAGCGGCGAGCTCGTGTTTAACGGCATCACCGGGGCGCGCATTTCATGAGCGTTGACACCGACACTCCAGTCCGTCGCGGTCGGCCCCCGAAGGATGCCGACGAAGGAGCTCGCACCATGCACCTGCACCTCGCATGTACGCCAGCCACGTACGCGAGACTTGAGCTGCTGCGCAAGCAAAACGGCTGCGAGAGCTTTGCCGATGTAGTGGCCTTGCTTGCTAAGATGGCCGACGACCCCCGACAGTAGAGAGTCAGGAGTCGTTGCTAGGGGGCGCGTTCTTTCGGGAGCGCGCCCTTTTTTGTGCAGCGTTGCGCGCGCCTCGCCACTCCAGCTCCAGCAAACGGATCCAATGCAGCACGCGGCGGCGGCTGTCTTTCTGCGGCCACTCCGGCAACCGCAGCGCAATGCGCAGCGCCTCGATGTGCGCGAGCTCTGACGGTGACGGAGGGCCTTCCCGCGCGCGCGCCGTGTTACTCAAAGGACTCCACCTTGGCATGCATCATCCCGGTGGTGCTTCCGTTGTGGTAGCGCTTGGTCGCGATGAGGTGAAGCACCTGCGCATCGTCCTCGAAGACCACGCCGTTCATCTCGTCCAGCACGGCCTTGACCAAGTTGTCAATGTCGCCTGTGGACTTAGTGACCGGAAACTCCGGCGCGCTATCGCGGAGCCGCCCCTCGTTGCCGCCTGTGCCGAAGTGCGCCTTGGGCCGCTTGATGAAGAAGTTGAGGTGCACGCGCACGGGCTCCGTCGTCGGCGTCAGGTTCATTCGCGCGAGGCATGCCGCTACCTTCTTCCGCCACACTGTGACCTTGTGCTTGGCAGGCGTGTACGCCTGAGCTCGCGCCTTGCCCTTGCCCATCGGGATGCTACGGAAGCGCGGGCGTGGCTGGGGAATCGGCGCACCTGTCACTAGGAACGTGATCGACTTCATATCTCCTCGCGGATAGAGAGCTCTGGGTCCTGCAGCATGAACTTGCCGCCGATCATGCGCAAGCGCTCGTCGTAAGGCTCCATCGGGGTGCTGGCCGCTGCGCCGTTGCGGAACTTCTGCACGCTGACCTCGACCGCCTTCGACAGTACGCCGTTGAGCTGCTGCTCGGACGGCTCCGCATCGGTCAAGATGCAGATGCCCACGTCGCACGCGTCGTGGAGCGCAGAGGCGCCGCGTACGTTGCGAAGGTTGGGCATCACCATCCCGGTCTCTGCCTTGCTGAACTGCGCCAGCACGAGGGCTGCGCATCCGTACTGCATGGCGATACGCCGCTTGATGAAGTACGCGGCCTCCTTCAGCCGGTTCGCCTCGCTCTCGCGCGGGTCCCCGAACTCGAACATCTGGATGTAGTCGAAGACGACGAGCTCGAACGGCTTCTTGGCTGCAGCTGCTCGACGCACGACAGACTCAGCTTCTCGCAACCCGCACGACCGATACTCGAAGTCGGCAGGCATGGTGTCTGCAATGCGTTCGAGCTCGCCTTCGCGCGGGTTCATGATCGCCGCGTGGAGCTCGTGGCGATACAGGTCGTTGCTTAGAGAGGCGAGACGCATGGCAACCTCCTCGCCCTCCATCTCCAGGCAAACAAAAAGCACGCGCTTGCCTAGCGCTGCCGTTGCTCGCGCGGCGCTGACGCCGAACACTGACTTGCCGTGACCGGGCAGGCCCGCCAACATCGTCATGGTGCCCGGCGTGAACTGCCCCGCGTGGTCGTCCATCCACCGAACCCCCCAGCTCGCAGCTCCACGGTCAGCAATGGCTCGTTGCCGCTCCACGTAGCTGTCGAAGTAGTCCTTCATGGACGGCGTGTCCAGAGCCGTAGACTCAAGGTCAGCGACGAGCGACGCAAGAGCGTCAGCGGTCATGGTCAACGCCGCTGCAGACTTGTTTCGCGTCAGCGTGGCGTTCTTGGCTTCCCCCATCGCTGCCTCCAGCACCTTGGACGCAGTCATCA
>Ga0070746_10000769_pt1 | contig 19250 bp, 19 predicted proteins | sample VirMetDEL_Mar_21_FD_77016 | JGI IMG/M metagenome (GOLD analysis project Ga0070746, IMG submission 77016) | Aqueous microbial communities from the Delaware River and Bay under freshwater to marine salinity gradient to study organic matter... | ecosystem: Environmental > Aquatic > Marine >...
AAGCCGAAGAACCAACCCCAACAGATGCAACAATTTAATTTAAAGGAGAACAAATAATGGCAGTACAACAATTATCAGATGGTTCACCTGATGGAACCCTTTTAGGCCGTAGTGATGACCTAATAGGCTTTTTCGGAGCGACTACTGTAAACAAAGCTGGAGCTACCGAAGATTTAAAAGATCTGCTGGTGGCTTACGGCCTTATGACAGATAGCGGCGCAACACCTCTTAACCTTGATGGAGGAGATATAACGTGTGACGGTATTACAGCAACTAGTCTTTCGGTTTCAGGTCTTGCCTCTTTTGCTAGTGACATTTCTATCACTGCAAGTGGTGACCTGACTGTGGATACAGTAACAGCAACTAGTTTGGCTATTTCTGGTCTTTCTACATTTAGCGGATCAGTGACTATGGGTGATAATGAAGACATCATTCTTCAAACTACCACTGGTACTATGATAGGTACAGCAACGGACCAGAAGCTTGGATTATGGGCTGCTACTCCTGTGGTCCAGCCTACTAATGCTGATCAGGCTGCTGTAACTGCGAGTGCTGGCACAACCAGCAACTCCGCTTATGTTGCAAGTTTACAATCTCTCGCAACAGCTAATAAAACCCTTGTAAACCGACTTCGTACGGATTTGGTTGCTGTAGGTGTAATAAAAGGCTCGTAGTGAAGATTAATCATGATATTGGTAAGGGCGGGGGTCAAACCCCGTCTAAACCTTTTAAAGATGTAAAACTTTTGATTGGTATACCCACCAGGACCAACACTTGTTTTATTGATTTTGCCACTAGTTTGGCTGTAACGATGAGTACGATAGTACAGAATGGTGGGACTGTGGGAGTGAGGAAATCACAAAACGATTGCTTTGTGGAGGTGGCAAGGAACCACCTAGTAAACTTTTTTATGCAGACAGATTATACTCATTTAATGATGATTGACGATGATATGAGTTGGAACCCCATGTCAATTGAAAAGATGATTTTAGCTGATAAAGAGTTCATTTCAGGTACAGGACCCATGAAAGGGGACGACATTAAGTTTGCTTTCAATAGTGATGATGCTAAGGAGCATCCTGATGGGCTTTGGGAACTTAAAAGCGTGGGGGCGGCATTTTCTTTGTTCAAGCGAAGTGTGTTCGAGAAAATGAAAGCCGCTTATCCAGAAATGTACAGTGATTTTTATAAGGGATATGGTTTTTTCAGGATGGAAGTGAACAAAGAACATCTCATTACTGAAGATTATTCCTTTTGTCTTAAATGGAGTGCTATTGGCGGAAAATGCTGGTGCTTTCCCGATATTGATTTTGGGCATTTAGGTCACAAAGTTTATGAAGGTAATTTTTACAAAAAATTGAAAGGTATTGCTGCATGAATATTATTGAGAGAATGAAGGCTTTTAGTATTTATTTTGCTACACCTACCATAGACGGTAAGGTAGGGGCGCATTATCTCAAAAATATGCTTTATACGCAGAAACTATTAAATAAAAACGGAATACACAGCGATGTAAGTCTAGTCCAAAGGGATGTTTATGTTCAACGAGCCAGAAATGAGCTTGCCGCTGATTTTCTAGAATCTGGTTACACCCATTTATTCTTTATTGATGCAGATATGGGTTGGGAACCAAAGAAAATAATCAAGATGTTAGCCAGGGATAAGGATGTGTTGTTTGGAGCTTATATCCATAAAAGTAAAAATGGAAAATATGTTCATCAAGTGGAGAAGAATGGTAGTGAAAAGTTGATTACACATGATGGTTTAGTAAAATGTGTCTCTGGACCCACTGGCTTGATGTGTATTAAACGAAATGTTTTTGAAACTATGATAAGTGAACATCCTGAAATGATGTATTTTGATGCTACAGGTAAGAAACAATATGATTTTTTTAGCTGTTCAGTTAAAAATATCAATGGAACGCCTTTATGGTTTGGAGAGGATATTGATTTTTGTCAAAAATGGCGGGACATGGATGGAGAAATATGGTGTGAGCCAGATATTACAGTTAATCATGAAGGTATGAATATCTGGAAGTGTAATTATTTTGAAGATTTGAAAAAGGTTAATTCGTCTAATAATTCTTGGGCTTCACAAAAAGAATCTGAAAACGTATTAGCAAGAATGAAAAAGAAAGCGATTCAATATTAAAGGAGGTAATATGCCTATTACATTAAATATAAAAAAACAGGGTGGCGGTATGACTATGCATATTGGAGACCCGAACGACAAAAGAGGAGTGTTCACTCCTAAAGGACAGAAGAAACCAGATAATATCAAGATACCTAAGAAAAAAGGCAAATAATGGCTGATTTTCCACGTATTGTATATAAAGGCGGAATTTTAAATCCTAATCCAGCGTATTACAAGTCTGTTGCTAATGCAGAGGAGATGATTGCGGTAACATCTGAGGGTTTTTGGGCACATACCATTGAAAAGCCGGAAGATACTGTAAACCTTCCTTTTGTCGCTCCATATATTGCAACAAAAAAGGCAGAAAAAAAGCTTGAGGAAATTCATGATAAGGCGGTTCAAAATGCTCTTTCTGATTCTGAAGTAACAAATTACGAGCCAGATGTGATAGAACCAGATGACGCTGTGTCTGAAATAGCACAACAATATAAAAGTACTACTGGTTTGGATGCTATACAGACAAAAGGACGCTGGAAAGGTAATGAAACTAAAGCTTTTATAGAGTGGAAGAAAATGCACAACAAGGAGTAAACAATGGCAACAGAGGCATTTACGCCGACAATAGATGCAACAACCAATCTGCAAACATGTATCCAGCTTACTACTGGAGCGGCGACAGCTAATACAAGGCTACCGTGTAGGCAGTTTTTGATAAAAAGTCTTACGAATCCTTGTTATATCCGTTTGGGCCCGTCTGACGTGACGGTGAGTGCTGTAAATGGGTATTACATGGCTGTTGGCGACGAGGAGCGGTTTCAAATTTCCAAGGGGGTAACTCATATTGCCTATCTCCAGGTCACTGGTGCTGGTGCGTTGTCAGTTTGCCCTCTTGAATCGGATTAAGGAGAAATTATGGCGACAAAAGCATTTACACCATACATTGACGATGATAATGTATTTACAGGTGTACAGGCTACAATCACCGGGACCAGTTCGGCAACACGCTTGCCGGGTAGGCAGGTAAAAATAAAATGCCTTACACAGCCCGTTTATATCCGTTTGGGCCCAGCCTCTGGTGCATGTACTACAGCTAATGGATATTACATGGCTGTGGGTGATTCTGTGCGATGGCAAACGTCAAAAGGGGCTACACATATCCTTGCTATTAGAGCAACAGGATCAAATGGTGTTATATCTATCCTGCCTGGGAGTTCTGACTGATGGCAACCGGACAGAGCATCGTAGAAGATGCATTGCTGGATATTGGCGTGGGCTCTCCTGGTGAAGCTGTTGAGCAGAGCCTATTAAATCATGGTCTAAGAGTGTTAAATAGGATGTGGTCTAGCTGGTCGGCGGAGATAGCTCCAATTTATTCGAGTACATTTGAAAGTCTAACATGGACAGCAGATAGCCAGAGTATGACAATTGGATCTGGTGGCGATCTTGATACGGCTAGGCCAATTGAGATAACTGGCATACAAACTCGCAAGGACACTCTTGATTATACTCTTAATCAAATCACCTTGGAGCAGTATCAAACTACTGTTTTAAAAACAGTTAGCACTGATTATCCTGAAGTCTATGCTTATCAGAAGGATTATACTTTAGGGAGAATTTATATATATCCGGTACCTTCAAGTAATATTGATATAAGAATAACCTCTAAAAAAGCTTTGACAGCTTTTACTATGTCAGGTACGATTTCGTTGCCTGATGGATATGAATTAGCAGTGCAAAAGAATCTAACAATCCTGTTAGCTCCAGCCTATGGTAAATCGGTTCGCTCAGAAGTTATTGAGCAAGCTTTTAAAGCCAAAGCGGCTATTATGTCGGTAAATTCAAATGATGGGGAAATATGGCCCGATTATTTGCTGCCTGGATTCGACACCCAGGAAAATATAGATATCCTTACAAATGGCTAGAATAGTCGTGCCTGTGGTTGGTGGATCATATAAACATGATACATTACCCTTTGACGCACAAGAAACCGTTAATCTGTTCCCGGAACGGGGGGGACGCCAAAGCAAGTCAACTGCGATACTTAGGCGTACACCTGGATTGTCTTTATTCGCCACTATAAGCACACAGACTGGTCCTGTTAGAGGTATGTACACAACTAGTGGCGATAGATTCTTTGTGGTTAGAGGAACGCAGTTATATGAGTTTAACGTTGCCGGAACTGAAACTATTAGGGGAACTATCAACTCTGGCACAGACAGAGTGCAGATGACTGATAACGGGTTAGAGCTTGGTATTGCCGATGGAACAAATATATGGAGCTATGCGCTATCCACTAATACTTTGAGTGAGGTGACGGACACTGATGCCCCTGACACAACACCGTCGCTTGAGTTTATTGATGGTTATATATTTGGTTTTGACCCTGACGCATCTCAAATTGGCAGTTTTGCCCATTCGGATCTTAATGACCTTACTACGTGGAACTCTATAGATGTTTATACCGCCGAAAGCTCTCCTGATAAAATTGTAGCTCTCAAAGCTCTTAATGGCCAATTGTGGCTTTTTGGTTCTAAAGGCTATGAAGTATGGTATAATGCTGGTGGTGATAATGTCTCATCGGCTACGTGGGCAAGAGTACCGGGTACTTTTACACAAATAGGATGTGCTGCTGCTAATTCAGTAGCGGTTATTAGGGGTCATATATTTTGGCTGGGCTCAAGTAAAGATGGCGCTAATATTGTATGGGTTTCTGACGGCTATAACGCTAGAAGAATATCTACTCGTGCTCTAGAAAGCACAATATCTGGTTATGATTCAATTGATGCTGCTTGGGGATTTACTTATGAATATTTAGGTCATCATTTTTATGTGTTAACTTTCCAAGAAGGCAATGATACTTTTGTATACGATATAACAGAAAACGAATGGCACAACTGGCGTTATAGAAATCCAACAACGGGAGAACAAGGCAGACATCGGGCTGTAAATCATGCATATTTCGAAAGAAAGAATTTAGTTGGTGATTATACGAACGGAAATATATACGAATTAAGTCAAACTACATATACTGATAATGGCGATCCCATTGTGTGGGAAAGATATTTTTCTCATTTTGAGAATGTTAAACAGCGTATCAGTTGGTATATGTTGCAATTAGACATGCTTACTGGTTCAGCCTTATTAGATACTGCGTCTTATCCTGATGGCGTAAGTGTTAATTCATTAACTAGGTCGGCGGGAACTGTAACAGTGGTTACGGCTAGTGCGCATGGATTCACCACTGGTGACGAAATCACTATATCAGGGGCTACGCCTGATAATTACAATGGTAATCATACTATAACGGTGTCAAACAGCGTCACCTTTACTTTTATTACAACCAATCCCGTTCCCGCTGTAGGGGCTATTACAACTGCTGTGGGAGATGCTACAGTAACGGGTGTCAATACGACATTTTCCAGTGACCCGAATATAGTAGTAGGGACGCAGATAAATTGGGTAGACGACTCTTCTATCAATAAATTCGGAGATGTGTTATCTATTACAAGCGATACTGAGTTGGAGTTAACCACAAACGCAAGTTCTGTCGCTACAGGTGCGGCATTTACTTACAATAATTTAGTAACGGCTACAGGGACTATTACAGCAAGCGATCAATCTACACAAGGCAGTGATCCATTGGTACAACTACGATGGAGTGATGATGGTGGACGCACTTATGGCAAATGGCATGAGATGAGCGTCGGGTTAAGGGGTAAGTATGATACTAGGGTCATCAAAAGAATGTTAGGACAAAGCAGGGGTAGGGTATATCACGTCAGAAGCTCTGAGCCTATTGCTATGTCTCTACAAGACTCCTGCGTGGCTGACATAGAGGCAAGCGATGACTAGTGAGCCTCCCTTTAAAGATCCTCCCATAACCATCGGGAATGACCAGCGTTCTAGCTGGAATCGTCCTTGGTGGATGTGGTTTACCAGCGTGTATCAAGATTTAAAAGAAGCTAATGTAGCGAATCTTGATGCTTCGAGGCTTGTTGCGACTGACGCGTCAAAGACAATGGTTAGTGTCGATGACTTGACAGATTGGGTGGCGGGCACTACAAATCAGATTACCGTAACTGATGATACCGATGGGACTATTACGCTGTCCACACCACAAGACATTCATACAGGAGCTAGCCCTACATTCGCTGGTTTGACCGTTGTTAACGCAGTTGATGAGTTTTCAACTGATGGGACGCTGGCTGGAGACAGTGATACAGCATTACCCACTGAAAAAGCGGTTAAAACATATGTGGATGCTCAGGTTACTGCGCAGGATTTGGATTTCGCTGGTGATAGTGGAACGGGAAGTGTTGATTTAGATAGTCAGACATTTACATTATCTGGAACAGCTAATGAAATAGAAACTTCAGCTTCATCACAAACGATTACTATAGGCTTGCCTAATGATGTCTCAATATCCAATGATTTGACGGTTGGTGACGATATAATTGTTACCAATGATATTGATGTCGGAAATGATTTGAGAGTTGGTGACGATATAATTGTTACCGAAAATGTAGACATTGGGGGCCGACTTATTGTTGATGGATTCGCTAAAGTCGGAGGGGAATTGAAAGTGGAAGATCATACATATTTAGTAGCAGATAAAAAACTTTACTTTGACTGGGATGGAAATTAAAATGGCTTTTGAGAAATACATATTACCGGATAATGAAGATACGCCTAAAATGGCGGTACATCTGTTTAGAGGGATTGTCCAAGAGTATATAGACGGACAAAAGACTAAAACAGAATGTCTGGAAGGCATTGAAGAGGATTTAGGCGTGGAACTCACTAATGACGAAAAGAGTGATTTGAATGCTTTAATGGTTGCTATTGATGGTGAGGGTACTGTACCTGAAAAGATGGCGATAGCCGATGATACTTATCGTGTATGCGTTATCGCAGAAAGTGGATTAAGCTGGTATGACACCAAAGCTAAGCTTAAAGCAAGGTTGAGTTGGATATAGAATGACGGGTATACAGGTAGCTCAAGGTGTATTCGACGTAAACGCTGCTACCGGTTTACAGTCTATTACTGGTGTAGGGTTTAAACCTACAGCCGTTTTATTAATGGGAAACACCAAAACGAATGAAACTAGTTCTACTAGAGCTAGATATTTGTATGGTGCGGGTACATCCTCTTCGGAGATGTGGTACGTGTACGGTGATAACAGCAACGGAGTAGGAACATCAGATGTGTATGGTGAATGGGGGACTGATAGAATTGGTTTCGCGTCAAATACGAGCGGCAGCCCAAATTGGGAAATTGCTTTAGATAGTATGGATTCAGACGGTTTTACTATTGATGTGATTGATGGCGCTGCTTTTGGTGCCTATGTTAGCTATCTGGCAATTGGTGGAGATGCGCGAGTTAAAGTAGGCAATTTCGCTGTGCAGACAGCTACAGCTAGTCAATCTGTGACGGGTGTTGGCTTTAATCCGACAGGGCTTCTGTTATTCTCTAATTGTCAAACCGAAGGTGCTGGTGTTGGTGCCAAAAATTGGCAGATGATGACAGGCATGTCAGATGGCACGAATGAATGCTATCAAGTGCAGATGTCAAATGAAGGCGTGGGTACATCTGAGGCTCATCGGTATATAAATAATGACCGGATAATGGTGGCTTTAGATCATGGCTCCAATCCTACCACGATAGATGGCGAATCAACATTGGCTAGCTTTGATTCAGACGGTTTTACACTATCCCATCCTAATCAATATAGTAACGCCATTAATGTAATGTACGTGGCTATAGGGAGTGCCGCTGTTGGAGTGGGTCAGTTAAACACACTTGCAGGAACAGGAACAATAAGCGCGACAGGATTGAAATTACTCCCTAAAGCAGTATACATGTTTAGCGCTAATACTGGGACGTTATCAGGCAATGAAATACAACATGTCAATACTAGTCTGGGGTGGGGGGTAAGTGCCTCAAGTCGCTACACATTCCAACTGCATGATGAGGATGGGCAGGGGACTATAGATAACCGTAGGATACAAGATTTCTCGCTTATATATTTTAACCGGGATGTGGCTGACAATATAAAGGGTCAAGCTGATTTAGTTAGCTTTGAGGCTGGTGGCTTTACTCTTAATCAGACTAATGCCGATGACGCACCGGTCACTTTGTGCTTTTTTACTATTGGGGATATATCGCAAACGTATATCACATATAGCAGTACCGATGAGAGATTGGAAAATTACACCCAATCACAATTAACGCAACATGCAACATATGATAAAGTAACATTCCCTGTGGATGTTGAGGGTTCACTTGAAATAAAGGCCATTGGTAATGTAAATACAGAGAGTACATATCAAATAGACGGTAATACTGTGCTAGATATAAGTGCCACAGATAATATAATGTGTGGGACAACACTTGACGCTGGGACGGGCGCTCGAAACTATTTATTTGGTGATACTCTTGGGAAATCCGATAGTACGGGGGGGGAAAACGTATATATAGGGAGCAATATCGCTACGGCAGCAACAACCTCTTACGAGAACTTTTTCGGTGGCACTGAAAGCGGCATGTCCATAACCAGTGGTGGCCAAAATGTAGGGATTGGGTATAGAAATTTATACCTATTAACGGAAAGCGTGCAAAATGTAGGCATAGGTAGAGAAAATTTACGAGATATCACGACAGGCTCAAATACAAATGTGGCTATCGGTTATCGTAACATGTATTTATCTGTCGGCGGTGTTGTTGACGACAATATAGCCATAGGTAATCAAAATCTGATAGTGTGCGAGGGAAACAACAATATTGCCATCGGCCAATTATGTATGACATCTTTGACGGGTGGCAGGCGTAACATAGCGCTTGGTACATCGACACTAATCTCTAATCTCACCGGTCAATATATGTTAGCCGTTGGGTATGGAGCTTTTCCAAATGCGCTAGGCGACAATTGTTCAGCTCTTGGTGCATTTGCGGGGCAACTGCTAAAGACAGGAGACAATGTGACGCTTGTTGGGTACGCTGCTGGCCAAGGCGAAAGCCTGTTTGATGCAAGCGATTTTATAGTTATAGGGGATCGCATTGCTTCTGCAAATTGGGACCCAGAATCATACAGGATTTATATAGACTCAAACGCAACTAACCCAGCAACATTAATCTACGGCGAGACGGATAATGAGTTGATAAGGATACATGGTGATTTGGATGTTGCAGATTATGCAGACGTTGGCTCTGAGAGTCTGGATGAAACGGATTTTGCAACACACGCTAAATGGGACACAACAGGCGATTTTGATGACACTGGGGGAAATGCTACATATATACACTCTGGGGGAGCAGGAACGCTAACGCAGACGTCTGCAAATATGTTAATCGCTGGTGTAGCAAGTGAGCTATATGCTTTCACTTATACGATTAGCGGATATACCAATGCAGATCAAGCGTCTTTACCTAGTCACACCATAACCACAGCCTTTGCAGCATCAGCCACAAAAATACCGCTATCAAACGGAACGCATACTGTAGTTTTCAGAGCGGCAGCAGCACCAGGTGACTTTGTTATATCTGTCACATCAAACAACACATGTGATTTTACTATGGATGATGTGAGTTTGAAACGCATCAATGGCGGTGATTTGAACGTGTATGGTCATGTTGGAGTGGGAACAGTACCAACAGCAGCAGTAAATATTAAAGCTGATATGGTGACATCAGATACGACACAAAACATTATCGGTATAGAATCTAATTTGGCGATGGATACTGCTTCAGCGTTTCAGCATTTAGCCACACAGTTTAATTTTGACTTGGATCATGCTGCTGGAGCTACGGCATTGGCTGCTGGTTTTTTCGGTGGCGGCAATATAAACGGTGCTGGAAACGTAACTACTGTTGGTGGTGTCGTTGGGCAGTTAATATGGCTGGATACTGCTGGGACATCTACTGCCACTAATGCACTCTCGCTTTGGGGTATAATGGATGTTGAGGATGGAACAGCAACAAACGCGGTAACAGTGTATGCTCCAGAACCGGTAGTTGACACGGGCACCATAACCAACAATTTCGCTGGGTTGTTTGGTGGGGATGTGGCTATTTATACTAACAAGAAACTATATCTTGAAGCAAGTGCTTTTACAGCAGGCGACACGTATTTAACATTTAATGCTGGGGTGTTGGACATCTATGTGGACGCTGCGAACATAACTAGACAGACTAGTGCGATATTCCAAGTAGGGGCTACAGGTGCAGGAACTAAAACATTTTCCGTCAACACTGGAACACCTTTAATAAGCCATTACGCTAATACCAGTTTATTACTGGATGGTGTGGTGTTGAATTTTGGTGTAGATAGCGAAATCAATTTAACACACCAGCACAATGTCGGACTTTTGTATAATGCATCAGCGAAATTTTTATTTCGGGATACGGCAATAGGAATATATTCACAAGCTGATACATTTCTGGATGTGTTTGCTGATGGGGCTGTGAGAATAGGGGATAGTTCTGCTGGTGCTCCTACGAATTACGTAGAGATAGAGTCGGATGGTGATGTTAATTTTGTTGCTGGGGCAGGTTTGCAGTTCGGGGAAATATGGTATCACGGTGCAGGTGATGATTTGGCTTTAGCGGCCCAAGATACATATTAACAGATAGTGTCGTTTGATACGAATGGAGAAAGTAACGCTGATGTTACTCCCGACCACACTAATGATCACGTAACAGTGGGAAAAGCCGGGAGATATTTGATATCATATAGCGTGTCGTGTCGCTCGGCGCAATCAAATCAATATGAGTTTTCGGTATTTTATAACAATGGTGGGACTGAATGTTTGAACTCCCATACCCACAGAGACACAACTGTTGCGGGTAAACTGGGTGTAGTCGCTAATACTTGTATATGTGACTTGCCTGCCAGCGCTACTGTCGAGTTATGGATACAGCGGCTAGATGGGGCGGCGATGAGTAAAACAATGACGTTTGAAACTGTAAATCTTAATGTAGTACAAATAGGTGGGACGACTTAAAGGAAAATTATGGCTGATATAACACTTGGAATTACAATTCCAGAAGAATATGTTCAAGACGTGAAAGATATGCTGGATGCTTTTTACCCAAATGGGCCCAATTATGCGAATCGGTTTAAAATGTTTGCCAGAGTCATGTTAAAAAAGGAAGTTAGAAGGTATAAACAAACTCTTTTGATAAAACCTGCACGACAGGCATTGACGGAAAAACAGAATGAAGCGGAAGAAATTACTATATCTGATGATATTATCCAGTAGGGAGTTAAGATGATTGAGAGCCAGAAGACTGTTGTTAGAAAATATTACGATTGGTACTTGAAAAGTAAAAAGCCAGAGGGTGGACTTGCTGTTCCAGATATTTTAGAGGCTTTTGTTGATGCTTTCGGGCTATCCGATGCAAGCAAAAAGACAACTATTGAAACTTATCTTGATGAGGTGCGGAATCCTAAGCTTGCTGCGGTAAAGATTAATGTGCAGGAGAAAATAAAGGTAGAAAAAGACGCTGATATGATTGACGTTTACACAAAGCAAATTGAACGTATCAATATTGAAGAAGCAGAGATAGAAGACGCTAAAACTGAATGGGGCATATAATCACAACAATAAAAGGAGAAAAAATGGAACAGCAACAACCACAGCAGCAAATCCCAGGAAGTATTGCAAATCACGTGGTAAACATAAACGGAATACTTTCGCAAATGTCAAGAGCTTATGACATCCTGGTGGCGGAAGTTACGTCCGTTAAAAAGGAAGTTGAGGCGTTGAAAAAAGAAAAAAATAAAGAGGTGAAATAATGGCTTATCCTTGGGAAGCAGATTTTTGGAAAGGTAAAAAAGGTGAAACAGATCTTTGGGATATAACGTCTTTAGGTGCGACAGAATTTACGCCTATCGGGGTAAATCCTCTGGAAAATTATAAAAAATTAGGAGGATTGGTCACAGATATGTTCACAGGAAGACAAGGTGCTGAAGCGGCCAGGGACGCAGCTAGAATACAGGCTGAACATGGTAGACGTGCTTTAGAGCTTCAAAAACAGATGTACGAGCAGGGTCGGGCTGATGTTATGCCTTGGTTGGAATCTGGTCGGCGTCAGTTGGGTACACTTGAAAGGATGATGGGCGAAGGTGCTTTCGAAATGGCTCCTGAAGAGTTTGAGTATGGACCAGGCCCAGGTGAATTTGACGAAACTCAATATGAAATCCCAGGGGAATTCAAGTTTGGTATGGAAGAGTTCCAAAAAACTCCTTATTATGATTTTCTTCAGGGTGAAGGGCAAAGGGCTATTGAGCGTAGTGCTGCTGCTAGAGGCGGTTTGGCTTCAGGGGCTACTCTTGCGGGATTGCAACATAGAGGACAAATGGGAGCGATGGGTGAATATGGCCGACAATTTGGTCGTGCTAGAGATGTTTACGGTATGAATCTTGACCGCGCTAGAGGCGAAAGGGCTTTTGGTTATGGAAAACACCTTGGTGATGTCGGTAGACATGAACGAGGACGAGATTTTGGATATAGAGATTTTCTTGGGTCGTATGGTCGCAGGGCGGGTCAAAAGCAAGATTTATATAATCGAATGGCAGCTATGGCTGGAACAGGTCAGACAGCATCAGGTACGCTGGCGGGTTTGGGACAAGGTTATGGAGCCCAAGCTGGTGCCGGATTACAAGGAATAGGAAATGTCTTGGGAGCTGGTAGAATCGGTGCTGCTCAGGCTAGACAACAAGGAATGCAGAATCTAATGAATCTGGGAATGACGGGTGCCTCTCTTTGGGCTAGCGATAGACGGCTAAAAAGAGATATAAAGCCCATTGGAAAATGGAAAGGATATAATAAATATTTATTCAAATATTTGTGGAGCCCAAGGACTTATATCGGCTTGATGGCTGATGAGGTCAAAACTACTAGACCCGATGCTGTGATAAATATTACCGGATATGATCATATCAATTATGGAGTGATATAATGCCTTTAAATCCAAATATACCATTACAAGCACGAGCACCACAAATGCCTAGTTTATTGGGTATGATGCAACAAGCTGAAACATTTAAAAAGATGCGTGCTGGTCGTAAAATGCGTGAAAGAGACGAAGCATACCGCAGTGGCTTAGCAGAAATGATGCAGCAACCTGGAATGAATCTTGAAAGTGCATCACAAGGGCTTATGGGTCAATTCCCTTTAAGAGCACAGCAAACTGGTCTTGCCGCTATGGGACAGCGTAGGGAGGCCGCAAGAACTGGCCGTGAGGAAGATGTGTACCAGAGAGGTGTGAAAGAGCAGTTACAACAGAAAATGGGCTTATTTGCTAATAGATATTTACAGATGGATCCACAGCAGAAAGTTGAGCAATTTGCGAATTTAAGAAGAGGCATGAGGGATTCACAGATTCCTGAACCGCCAGGATGGGGCGAAAAGACAGAGTATGATGCTGATGTGGAGCGTGATCTTCAAATGGCTTCTCAAATGTTTGGACAGCCCGAACAAGTTCGTGGTCCTGATTATGCAAGAAAATTGCAATACGAAAAAAAGCTGCAAGACATAAGATCAGCAGCCAAACCGACTGAATATCAAAAAGCTATGATGGAACAAATGGGCGTCAGAATGGAAGATGTACCAGAAAAGAGGGCTATTGAGAAGGCCAAATTGGGTATAAAAAGAGCTGAATTAGGAATAAAGAAAAAGAAAGTCGGTTTTGAAGAGAAAGAACTTGGTTTTAAAGAAGAGAAAGCTGTCAGAGCAAAAAAGAAAGACTTGCAAGCTCACAAGGCTATGAAAATGAAAAAAGCTAGCCAGATAACTGAGATAAACGAGTTTATCAGATTGGCAGATAGTTTGGCGGCAAATAAATCTTTAAGTGGTGTTACAGGTGTTGGAAAGGTCGGTAAAATAATTCCTGGTACTCCATGGGCTGATGTTAATGCTGATTTAGAAAGGCTCTTATCTATGGGTGCTATCGCAAGTATGGTGAAGATGAAGGCGGAGAGCCCTACGGGATCAACGGGATTCGGCGCTCTTTCACAGAAAGAGTTGAAAGTGATTCAAGATTCTTTTGCATCGCTTGAAAATACTAATCAGTCACCTAGCAAAATGAGGCAAGAACTGAGGAGAATTTCTAATAGTATGAAAAATTATCTAGACCAAATCAACAAATTTGAAACGGAAACAACAGAAGAGGCTGACTTAGATCCTTTAGGTTTGGGGTTATAATATGGCTAATTATCAAGAATTTGCACAAAAAGTTAAAGCGAAATACCCTCAGTACGCTAATGTTGATGACAGAATACTGGCTGAAAAGATGGTGTCTAAATATCCGCAATATGCTGAAAAAGTTACTTTTGATGAACCAACAAAAGGACCATCACAGCGTATCCAGCGGTTAGCCGCCGAACTCAAAGAAGGCCGGGAGCAAGCTTTGGCAGAAGCCCAAAAGGAGTCTTTTAGGGAAATGCCATGGTATGAGAGGCTTATGGCGGGAGCGGGAAAAACGGCTTTGGCTAGTGGTTTGGGAGGAGCTACGGCTCATCCAGGTATGAGGCGGGAAGATATCCAAAGAGAAAGCCTGAAGCAACAGCAGGTTGAAGAGGCTTTTCCTCGCTATGAACAGATGGCTGCTGGTGACCCATGGGCCGCCACTGGAGAAATAGGCGCTGATGTAGCTATGCTGGCAACACCTACTGGAAAACTAGCTAGGCTTGGAAAGCTTGCAAAGCTTGGGAAAACCGGTAAGGCTATGGTTGGTGGGGGTCTGGCTGGATTGGGTTCGGCTGGATTTCATCAAATGCAGAATATTGGCACTGGACGTGATATCAGTCCTGCTGAAAGATGGTTAGGATCACTCTTTGAGACGGGTGTTAGTGCTTTACTGCCTGGAGTAGGCACAAAGGTAGCCCCTTTGGCAAAGGGAGCAGCTTCAAAAATAATTGAAACAGCTACAAAATTAAGCCGTAAAATAAAAGGTCAAAAAACAATGAATCCTCAGCAGATAAAGAATTATTTCGATAATTATGCAGGATGGCGCAACATTTTATCAAGTGAAAAGAAGCTTTTAAAGCATCAAGATGTATTGGGTAATCAGTTTGATGAATTGATGGATAATATTTCTAAAGGAAAAAGAGTAAATATAAATAATGCTATTTCTAAAACCAGAAATCGTGTTAAAAGGTTGATGCAAACTGGTGGTATAAATTTAGAAGATGCACCAAATGTTTTAAAGAAAATAGATGAATTCGAAAGTATGGTTAAGCCTTTAGCTGATAAAGGCGGTACAGTTAATTTTAAAATAGCGCAAAGGTTCAAGCAGAAGACGCTTGATGATTTGGCACAATATGATAAACCTTCCCCATTGGGTACTTTTGATCCTACTTTAAGAGCACCGGCACAAGCGGCTAGATCAACTAGACAAAATGTTTTAGGAGAAATGGCAAAGGTAGAACCAGCATTATCACCTATAAACAAAGCATATAGAGAGATGGCGGATGTCAGGCCGTTTGTTCAGCAAACAGCTGAAAGATTTAGGGCTAATCGTGGATTGTCTTTGCAAGATGTTGCTGGATTAGCTGCTTTGACTGTTGGGACGGGGGGGGCATATCCATTATTGAAAGCGATTCCATTCGCGATATCTAGAGGACAAAAAAGCCCTATGCTGGCTAAATCTTTATGGGAACTAGGAAGAACGGCGGAGAAAATGGAAAGAGGGTTGCAGTATCCTATTGCCGGTATTCCATTAGGACAATTAGGAATGCAAACTGGTAGATCAACTTTAAGCACATTAGCACAATAGGAGAAAAAAATGGCATCATTAGCCCCATACATTTTTAATCAGTATTTTAACGATGACGGCACCCCGAATAATGCTGGTACTATAACGGCCTATGCGGCTGGTACAACTACCTTAAAAGATACTTTCACTGCTGCTGATGGGCTTACAGCAAACGCAAATCCATTCACATTAGGCACTGATGGCAGAGTAAAATTTTATTTGGAAACTGGGTCATATGACTTTGTAATAAAAAACTCAGATGGTGATGTGTTAGATAGTATTACTAGTGTTTCTGGATCAACTGGTAGTGGTAGCAATTCAGTGATGGCTGTGGAAACTATTGCAGAACTGACTGCTTTGCCTGATGGAGCCGCTAGTTATGTGGATGTTGGGGGTTATTTAGCTGATGGTGATGGCGGTGGAGGTCGTTTCTATTGGGATTCCACTAGCACTACCGCTGATGACAATGGTATTGTCAAAGCTCCTGACTCCGCACCAGGTACAGGTCGCTGGATTAGGCTTTATGATGACACTTTTAACGTCAAGTGGTTTGGTGCTGTCGGTGATGGGTCAACAGATGATACGACTGAATTTAATAATGCTATGACATCAGCTGCTAATTTTGGAGTCCAGACTATTGATTTAGGCTCTGATGACACCTATCTGATTACAGTCGCATCTTTTACGGGAACAAATACTAATAAATTGACATTTCGTTCAACGGGTTCAATCGTCAAGTGGACAACTGGTAATGCGGATTTTAGGGGTGGTTTCATAGCTGGTCCATATCAGGTTTTTGATACTGGAGGAGCTGCCAACTACCCTCGTATTGAGTATGTGCAAGAAATTTATGCTGAATGGTTCGGAGCTGTCATTGGTTCGGGGTTAGATAATGATAGCACTGTAGCATGTCAGACAGCTATTAATACGGCCCAATCAGCTGATGATGGTGGCTCGGGTTCATATGTATGTTGGAGATTGTTAACAGGAAGATATAAAACGAGCGATCCTTTAGTAGTGACTGCAAAAATCAATATAAAAGGAACTGACAGGGGGCAAAGTATTATACAGGTTTTAGATAGTGAAACCGTTGCAAATGTTATCAGTTTGCCGACAGCAAAAGGTGATACTAATGACACTCAATTTTCCACTTTTGAGAGTTTTTCCATATTTGGAAACTCTGGAGGTGGGGCAACGACTAATTATGGTATCAAAGGATTGACAAATCATAGCATTTTTAAAGATATAATCGTTACTGGGACACAAACCGCTGCACTGGACATAGGATATGGTTGGAGTAATGTTTTTGATAGAGTGGAATTACATAGTAATACTGGTAATGGTTTAAATCTATTTACTGATGGTGATATCAATAACGTTTCTATTAGTGATTGTAAATTCTATTCCAATACAGAAATCGGATTACATATTAAAGCTGCATTGGGAATAGTTATTTCAGGATGTGCTTTCGAAAATAATGAGGACTGTGGGTTATTTATAGATCAAAATGTGAGGGGATTTATTGTTGAAGGCTGTTATTTTGAAGGTAGCTCAGGAGATGGTCATGATTTCACCAGTCCCACGTCAGTTAATATCAAATCCGACATTATTATAAATGGTGGGGGAACCACTTCAATCTCATCTTCGAACACTAGTACAGGAACAATAACAGGATGTAATACTGATGGAGATGGTGATTATCATGTCTGGGCAGCGTCACAATCTAGTTTGACTATATCTGGATGCAAATTATTATCAGGAACGAAGACATTATATGCTTGTTATGGAAGTGATGGGGCGTCGTCAACAACTGCTCTTTCAAACATGAATAATCTTACAATTGGTCCAAATGAAAACTTTTCACAAACATTTGATTGCGATCCTCTCCCTTATGGTTCGTTAGGGCTTTTGGGTGCTCATTCTACTAGAATATGGAAATCGCAAAATTCAAATCTAGCTGAACGTGATGTCGGTAGATGGACTGTCCAAGCTGCTGATAATGGTGGTGATTTAACATATGACAGTACAACCCTTTTTCCTGGTGACACAAGGGCAAAAGTATACAAGCTAAATTTGGCTAATGTCGGAGGGAGTGACAGATTTGGATTTACATTCGATCTAGATGACAACACGCAATTGGCATCTAAGTTCTGTGTGTTCTCTATATGGATGAGCCATGATGATACGGCAAGCCTGACAGGTGGTACAGGAGCTAATGGTAAGTTTGTTACTATGGATGCTGGTGCTGGTATTGGATGGCAGCAGTTGAATAACTTTTTCAAAATGCCTGCTTCGGGGGCCATTTCTCTTGATTTTTATAAAGCATCTGGAGCACAAGGTGCTATTTTTATTTGCAATCCTGTTTTAACCGAGTGGGGGAGTGACCTTTATGGGATGATTGGAGATAGGCTTCCAAATTCTGTTAAATATGCATCTAATGGAGCCGCTTATGTCACTGCTGATGGCTCATTTGTGTCCGCTCCAGATGGAACATTGCATGTACATACCGCTACAGCTGGGAGTGTTACGGCAGATACCGAAGCTGACGACATCGTAATTGAAAATAGTGGTGATGCTGGATTAAGTATTCTTACTCCTGACGCTGATCAGGGAAATGTTTTCTTAGGAAGTGTATCTGACAATAAGGGTATGAGAATGTCATATCGTCAAAGTACTACTACAGCTACTATTGGAACTGACATAGCTAGTGGTTTAATACTTTTCAATGGCGGCTCAGCTGTAGAATCATTTAGAATCACCGGAGATTCTTACCTTCAATTAGCAAAGGCCTTTGGTGGCACTCCAGATGAGATTACAGCCACCAGTGAGACAGTAGCCGCGTCTCTAGCGACTTTGACCACGGAGATAACGACAAATGGAGATTCGGATCTTGATGATGTGAGCTTGGCTAATGGCTTCAGCGGTCAGGTAAAAAAGTTCATTGTCGTAGCTGTAGGAAATGCCGCTGAAAGTGTTAAAATTACACCTGCGTCTATGGTAGGCGGGACACAAATAACATTCGCCGCTAATCCTTTAGGATTGGGTTGTGAGATGATCTATGCTGACAATGAAGGATGGGTTGTGTCAGGTAATAACGGGGGAACTATCAGTTGATGGATGGGAGCGATAACCTGAAAGATATGCTATCCAAACTCTTTGAGCATGATGAGCAGACGGCTAAGGATATCGCTGTGCTCAATACGGATTTCAGAAGCCACGAGGCTGAAGGAAAGCAGCGATACAAAAATATCGAAAAAGATATTGAAATATTATATAAAAAAACAACCAAAAATATAGATGAACTTTCAAATGAGAAAAACGAAATAACTCAATTCAAGCAAATGGTAAAAACAACGTTCAA
>Ga0070746_10000770_pt1 | contig 19235 bp, 14 predicted proteins | sample VirMetDEL_Mar_21_FD_77016 | JGI IMG/M metagenome (GOLD analysis project Ga0070746, IMG submission 77016) | Aqueous microbial communities from the Delaware River and Bay under freshwater to marine salinity gradient to study organic matter... | ecosystem: Environmental > Aquatic > Marine >...
AAAGTTTGGATAGAAACCGAAGAAGAAGTAACCATAATAAGATAGGAGGACGAAAAATGTTGTTAGCAGACGGCTTTGATGAGGCGTTCATTGGCACAGGAAGTAGGTGTGGGTGGGACGATCATGCAGTTTATGACGCAGATAAGTGTGTTGAAATACTCGTGAAGCAGGGTATGTCACACGACGAGGCAGTAGAATACTTTGAGTTTAATGTTCTTGGCTCGTATGTAGGAGATAGCACCCCTGTGTTTTTATATAAACACGATCTTAGGGAAATAGTAGGGGGGGATGATGAGCACGATTAAAGAGGTTATTTTTACAACACTACATGTGGTTCTAATTAGTACCGGGGTATTAGTAGGTATTCAAACGCTAGATTATTTAGAGGTAGCTATGGTGTCGGAAGATGCACGAACACGTTATTACAACGACTTGAAGTTGGTATGTTCACAATACAAAGCATCAGAGGTTAACCGATAATGGATATAATAACAGTAGACTTTGAAACGTATTATGACAAACAGTTTAGTTTGTCTAGAATAACTACAGAGGAATACGTTCGTAGCCCAGACTTTGAAATTATAGGTGTGAGCATAAAGGTAAATGATGAGGATACAATTTGGTTGAGTGGGAGTTTCGATGCGATCAAGAACTACTTACATGACAACTACGATTGGGCAAACTCTGCTGTACTGGCTCATAACACTATGTTCGATGGTGCTATTCTCTCTTGGCTTTTTGATATACACCCTAAGTTATGGCTTGATACTATGTGTATGGCTAGGGGGATGCATGGTGTCGAAGTGTCTGCATCTCTGCGGAAAGTTAGTGAGATATATAAAGTCGGGCAGAAAGGTGATGAGGTAGTAAACGCGTTAGGTAAACGACGCGCTGACTTTACTGCTGACGAACTATCAAGATACGGCGACTACTGTATCAACGATGTCGAACTTACTTATAAGCTATTCGGCATATTCATGGACAAAGGATTCCCCAAGAAAGAACTCAAAGTTATTGATATGACTTTGAAGATGTATACAAATGCACAGCTTGAACTGGACTTATCTAAGTTACAAAAACACATCCTCACACTTAAACAACAGAAGGATGAGCTGTTAGAACAGTGTGGTATAGAAAAAGATGAACTTATGTCCAACCCTAAGTTTGCTGATGCTCTGACTAAACTAGGTGTGCAACCCCCCACTAAAGTATCCCTACGTACAGGTAAAGAAACCTTTGCATTCGCTAAGAGTGACGAAGCATTCAAAGAATTACAGGAACACGAAGACCCCAGAGTACAGGCTCTAATTGCAGCTCGCATCGGTTTGAAAAGTACACTTGAGGAAACACGTACACAAAGGTTTATTGATATAGCGATGCGCGGCAAATTACCTGTACCTATACGTTACTACGCGGCTCACACTGGAAGGTGGGGTGGATTAGACAAGGTAAACTTACAGAACTTACCGTCTCGTGGGGATAATGCCAAGGTACTCAAGTCATGTATACGCGCTCCCGAAGGCTATACTCTAATCGAATCCGACTCTGCGCAGATCGAAGCTCGTGTGCTTGCATGGTTAGCAGAGCAGAACAACCTAGTGAAGTCGTTTGAGAAAGGCGAAGATGTATATAAGAAGATGGCTTCTATTATATATGGTAAACAAGAAGACGAAGTTACGTCTGAAGAACGCTTCATAGGTAAGACCACAATACTTGGAGCGGGGTACGGTATGGGTGCGGTGCGGTTTCGCGAACAGCTAAAGACGTTCGGTGTTGATATACCTGAAGATGAATGTCGCAGGATTATCCGAGTGTACCGAGAAGCCAACAGTCAGATTACTCAGTTATGGCGTGACGCACAGGCTTGTCTAATAGGCATGTACCAGAAAGAAAGTATATCGTTTGGCAGGGCGGGCGTGTTAGGTGTAATACACAAAGACGTTGCCATAAGGTTACCATCTGGCTTACTGATGAGGTACGACGACTTGGATGGTGAGGAAGAAGAGAGAGGACTACAGTTTTCTTACAAGACTCGCATGGGGCGGGTGAAAATATACGGTGGTAAGGTTATAGAAAATGTATGTCAGGGCATTGCACGTTGTGTTATGGCAGAACAAATGATCAGAATATCAGAAAGATACCCTATAGCACTTACAGTACACGATTCTGTGGTATGCTGTGTGAAGGACACTGAAATCGACGAAGCTGCTAGTTACGTTGGTGAGTGTATGGCATACGTACCAGAATGGGCAGAAGGCTTACCCGTTTGTGGTGACGTTGAAGTTGGTAAAGATTACGGAAACTGTAAGTTATGGCAACCACAAACAAACCCGCTTGGTCTTTCAGTAGCATAAAAACTTTTGACCAATGCCCAAAGAAGTATTACCACGTTAAAGTCGCTAAGGATTACGAAGAAAATTTTAACACCGAAGCTATACTTTATGGTAACGAGTTCCACACAGCCGCCGAGTTGTATGTAAGAGGTGATGCGGAAGAGTTAGACCCTAGGTTTGATTACGCTAAAGACGCGTTAGATAAACTTAAGAATATGAAAGGTGAGAAGTTGTGCGAACACAGGATGGGGCTTACTTCTAATCTCGATCCTTGTGGTTTTTTCGACCACAAAGTGTGGTTTAGAGGTGTAGTAGATTTAGCCATACTAGATAGAGAATCCGGTACGGCTAGAGTTATAGATTACAAGACTGGTAAGTCTGCTAAGTATGCAGATAAGGGACAGCTTGAACTTATGGCGTTGTGTATCTTCAAGCATTTCCCAGAAATACATACCGTAAAAGCCGGGCTTTTGTTTGTTGTCTGTAACGCGTTTGTGAAAGATTTATATGAAGTAAAACAAGAACCGGCACTTTGGCAAAAATGGCTAATGGAGTACGGCAAACTGGAGAAAGCGTACGAGAATGATGTATGGAATCCACGACCTACGGGCCTTTGTCGCGCTCACTGCATTGTGTTGGAGTGTCCACATAACGGTAGGAGATGATAAAAATGACTTATTATGACGGTCAAGACGAAGATAGAGATGATGTTTGTTCGCATTGTGGGGCTAATATGCGCGAGTATACATTTGTATTGAACGAACATTTAATAAAAGCGTTAAAGAAACTGTACGATGTCGGTGGGGATGCGCACTTAAAAGACCTTGAACTTGAATATAACCAACGTAATAATTTTCAAAAGCTAAAGTTTTGGGGTTTAGTTTCGCAAAACAAACAAAAAAGTGGAAATTGGGTAGTGTCTGACTACGGTAGAGAGTTTATAGAAACTAATCTTTCAATATCCAAGCGGGTTGTGACTTACAGAAACACGTTCAAAGAATATAAAGAACCTATAGATTATGTGACTTTTAACGAGTTATATTATGTCCCTGCGCAGGAAGATAAAACGTACAAGAAGCGTGAAGACTACCTAAATGATTCAGAAGATTTTTTTGATCAGTGGAGAATATAATGCCCTACACCAAAAAGAAACGACCATATAAGAAAGAATACGAACAGCAGAAAAAACGGGGTGAACATGCTGATCGTATGGAAAGACAACGCGCCCGACGTAAAATAGACAAAGAAGGTACAGACAAGAACAAAAACGGTAAGGCTGATAAGCGTGAAGGTAAGGACGTATCACACAAGAAGGCATTAAGTAAGGGTGGCAGGAACTCTGACGGTGTGAAGATACAGAGCAAATCTAAGAATCGGTCTTTCCGTAGGAATTCGCAAGGTAAATTAGTTTCCGAAACTAGCAAACGCGAACGTAAGAAAAATAATAAAACTTAACAAAAAGGTAGAATGATGAGAGTAGTAGATAACAGGGGTTTACTTCTGCATGTACGCGACCCCAAAAAAATAACGACAGCTATACCTAACAGCAAGCATTTAGGTGGTAATGATGTACTTGTCAAGTGGGGCGTAGACGAGTCCAGAGTCCTCAGTAACCTAAACATACGCAACGTCCCGTCCCCCATACTGGGTAAATACGATTGGGTTGGTAAGTATGAACCCTTTGACCATCAACGCACAACAGCTTCTTTCCTTACCATGAACCGTAGGGCTTTTTGTTTTAACGAACAGGGAACTGGTAAAACAGGCTCGGCTATCTGGGCATCCGACTTCTTACTGAAGGAAGGCATTATCAATCGAGTCCTCATTGTATGTCCATTGTCGATTATGGATTCGGCATGGCGTAATGATCTGTTTAACTTTGCCATGCACCGTACCGTAGACATAGCGTATGGGGCGCGTAAGAAACGCCAAGAGATAATAAATAGTGGAGCAGACTACGTAATCATAAACTACGATGGTGTAGAGATTGTAAAAGAGGAAATCGCAAATGGTGGATTCGACCTGATAATCGTAGACGAAGCTACTCACTATAAGAACGCAAACTCTAGACGATGGAAGGTACTTAACTCCCTACTAACATCAGAAACTTGGCTCTGGATGATGACCGGAACCCCAGCGGCTCAGTCTCCTGTAGATGCGTACGGGTTAGCAAAGCTAGTCAATCCGAAAGCTGTACCCAGATTCTTTGGCGCGTTCCGTGAAATGGTTATGTATAAGATTACCCAGTTTAAGTGGGTGCCCAAACCAAATGCGGTGGATGTCGTATTTAACGCGCTACAACCCGCCATACGGTATACAAAAGAACAATGCTTAGATTTACCAGAAATGACTTATACCAAGCGTGAGGTAGAACTAACAGCCCAACAAAATAAATACTACAACGAACTGAAAAAAGAAATGATCTCAGTAGCCGCAGGAGAGCAGATAACGGCGGCAAACGCGGCAGTCAATATGAACAAGTTACTGCAAATATCTTGTGGTGCTGTCTATACCGACAGCGGAGACACAGTGCAATTCGATATAAAGAATCGCTACAAAGTATTACGGGAAGTTATAGATGAGTCTAGCCAGAAGGTCTTGATATTTGTACCGTTCAAGCATGTCATTGATTTACTTAAAGAAAAACTAAATAAAGACGGCATTACTAGCGACATAATCTGTGGCGATGTGTCTGCACAAAAACGAACCGAGATATTTAAACGGTTTCAAGAAGAAGAAGACCCACGCGTTCTCATAATACAACCACAGGCTGCTGCACATGGTGTCACTTTAACAGCTGCAAACACGATAGTTTGGTGGGGGCCGGTGCCCTCACTAGAGACATACGCACAGGCCAACGCTCGCGTTCACAGGTCAGGTCAGAAACACCCCTGCACCGTTGTTCAGTTACAAGGCTCAAGTGCCGAGAAACGAATCTATAGCCTTTTAGATGGCAGATTAGATGTACACACAAAAATAATAGATTTATATAACGAAATACTTGAAATATAAACTATAAAGCACTATATTACATAAAACATAATAAACAAAGAGGATGATGAAATGTCTGATACTAAACCAGACCTTGATCGTATTGTCAGTGTATACTTGAAAATACGTGACAAAAAAGTGCAAATCACTAGTGAGTTAAACGACAAACTAGCTGAACTTGACACTAAGTTAAAAGTGATGAACGACGCGCTACTAGAGCATTGCAAAGAAAACAATGTTGAGTCTGTGCGTACTGAGCATGGCACGTTTTACCGTTCCACCAAGACCAAATACTGGACTGGTGATTGGGAGGCCATGAGTCAGTTTATCATAGATAACAATGCCGTAGACTTAATGGAGAAGCGTATCCATCAGGGTAATATGCGCGTCTTTCTTGAGGAAAATCCAGATTTGCTACCGCCGGGATTGAACGTCGATAGCGAATACACCGTTACTGTTAGGAGGAAAAAATGAGTGACGCGTACGTCCCTATAGATGACCTTGCCAAACACCTAAGCGTAAAAGTTAGCACTGTGCGCAGTTGGGTGCAGAAAGGTCTTATCGCAAAAGCCGGATATATTAAAATTGGTAGTACATACCGATTCAATATACCCACAGTAGTAGCCAACCTACGGGGTGATTCTTTACCCGCAGAAAAAGCCAACGCTAGTATAGAAGACATTGTAAGCTCTTATGAGGGTGAGTTATTCGCCGATGAAGACAGCAATGAACCAGAGCAATTAGAACTAGACTTTAATGAGGATGAAGATATATGAGTACCAATATGACCTTGTTCGAGAATATGCCGGACGACTACAAAGAACTACTAGCACAACTACAACCAGAACAAAATACTGGCGGTAGTGGGAATGGTGGTATCAAACGCCTAAGCATTCGCGGGGGTGTTTTCCGCAAAGTAGTAAATGGTAAGGAGATAGCGGAACTAGAAGACCGTAGTATCAAAGCTATCATAGTAAAAACCGCACCTATCTCAAGAGAGTATTACCAAGGGCAGTTTGTTGCAGGGCAAAATAATCCCCCAACATGCTGGTCTGCCGATACTAATACCGGTACGCCTTCTGAAGATGTAGTAGTAACCGATAGGCAGTCTGCTACTTGCTTTGACTGTAAGCAGAACATTAAAGGCTCTGGGCAGGGCGAAAGCCGTGCGTGTAGATTCAAACAACGTATCGCTGTGCTTTTAGCTGACCAAGACGGCACTGTGCGTAGTAAAGAACTATACTTGCTCAACCTACCCGCTACTAGCCTATTCGGTAACGAAGGTAAGAAGATGGGTTTACAGGCTTATGCAAAACTCCTTGCAGGTCAAGGGGCTATGGTTGCTTCCATAGTTACGGAGATACGTTTTGATACAGATAGTAGTACACCAAAACTGCTGTTTAAACCAGAGCGTCCCATATCTAAAGAAGAACTAGAGTTAGTAATCGAGACTCAGAAGAATCCCGAAACTGATAAATTAGTAGCTTTGACAGTAAAACCGAAAGAAGACACTGGCACAGAGCAATTAACTAATGGTAAAGTTGCCAGTCCACCTCCAGTATCGGAGGAGACAAAAGAGCAAAAAGCCAAAGCCGATGAACCTGTCGAAGAACCAACTGTCAAAAAAGCTAAGAAGAGCAAAGACACACCGCCAGAAAAAGCTGATCTTGCCAGTTTATTGGACGAGTTTGATGATTAAACCAATGATACGGGCATCCTAGTGGTGCCCGTGTTTCTCTTTTATATGGTCAGAAAATGGATAATACAAGAAAATTCTTTGACGCTATATTGAGCGGAGAAGGGCATTACTGTCTGGTAGGCATAAAAGATAAAAAGATAACACACCAACAATTTTACGATTCAATAGAAGCGGTTACAGAAAAAGCCACTACACTAGACGCCAACGGACACGACACGTACTTTGCATTAGGTACGTTTGAAAAAGATACAACACGAAAAGCCGACAACGTACTTCACATGAAGGCGTTGTTCTTAGACTTAGATTGCGGTACAGGCAAACCCTACAGTACACAGGGCCAAGCAGTTACCGCTCTTCTTAAGTTTTGCCAAGAATACTCGTTACCAGAACCTACTAGCATAGTTAATTCTGGGCGCGGTATACATGTATATTGGGCATTAGCTCATTCCTACCCTAGAGCGGAATGGCTACCTGTAGCGGAACGGTTAAAATCCGCCTGTGTAGAGTTTGGTTTAGAAGCAGACCCCGTTGTTACTGCTGACGCGGCTCGAATACTACGCGTACCAAATACGCATAACTTTAAATCTGATCCCGCTTCAGACGTGCGGATTATGTTGTTTAAAGAAGAAAGCGTGTTTGATTTAGATACGTTTGTTGAGAAGTTGCCAGAGTCATTGATACCAGTTACATACCCTCAAGAGTTTACGAGTGTAGCCAGCGAGGATATGCGTAACATAATTGGTGAGACGCATAAGAAAACGTTTACAAAATTACTGAAAGCCTCACTTAACGGTGGGGGGTGTAAACAATTTAGAGACGCGTTACTAGAACCCAATGGCGTTGAGTACCCGTTATGGCTTAATTTGTTATCTATAGCCAAACATTGCGATGATAGGGAACATGCTATACACGCTATATCGTGTAACTACGACGGGTACAGTGCTGAAGAAACAGAGAAGACAGCTGCATCTATAAACTCACCGCACCACTGTAGTACGTTTACAGTTAGTAATCCTGAAGGATGCAAGGGTTGCCCACATAGGGATAAAATAAAATCGCCCATATCTTTATGTATGGAGTTGAGGGAAGCCGAATCCAATACCGTAGAGGTTGTCGAAAAAGTAGAACCTTTGGCTGAGGGTGAGGAAACAGTAGAGCAAGAAGTAGTAAAGACGAAGGTAGACATTCCAGAATACCCAGAGCCATACTTTAGATTAAATCCTTCGGGTGGTATAGGCAGGTACACAAAAGACGCTGATGGTAATACCGACACAGAAACTATCTACTCACATGATTTATATTTAACAAAACGCATGTATGAGCCGGGGCCAGATGGTGGCCCGTGCTGGGAAGTAGTACACCACACCGCACGAGAAGGCCTACACAAATTTGTACTTAAAGCTACGCAATTAACTAACAGAGAACAATTTAATAAAATACTATCTATAAATGACATAATCGTACCGCAAAGAACCGGTACAGACTTACAAAGCTATATGATTAAATGGGTAGATAAACTTAAAGTTACGGAAAACATTACACAAGTCCACACTCAGTTTGGGTGGACACCAGACCATAAATCTTTTGTGGTAGGTGACAGGGAGATATTTGCTGATCGCATAGATAAGAATCCGGCAGGTAGTAGGACGGCACAGTATTTTTCGCACTTCGGTAAGAAGGGTACGTTAGAGGGTTGGAAGAAAGTAGTTAAGTTTTATGATAAGCCGGGGTTTGAAGAACATCAGTACATGATGGGACTTAGTTTCGGATCGCCTTTAATGGAAATGGTACCTAGTGTAGCAGGGTGTATATTTCATGCGTTAAGTAGCGAAACAGGTCACGGTAAATCTACTGGTATGTTAGGTGGGGCTTCAGTTTGGGGTAACCACAAACAGCTTGTTTTGAAAGGTAAGGATACACCCAACTCAGCTTGGAACAGAGCTGAGATATATAAAAATATAGTGCTATATGTTGATGAAGTTACAAACTACCCCCCTGCGGCGGCTAGTGAGTTTGCCTATTCTGTGTCTGACGGCGTACAACGTAATAGGATGTCTAATACAGGTAACAACCAAGAAAGGTACAGAGGGATAGAATGGAGCTTAAATTGCGGTACAAACGGTAATGTCAGTCTTTTGGAGGTGATTAGCAAGCATAGAGAGTTACCTAAAGGCGAAGCCGGACGTATACTGGAAACATTGGTACATAAAAGATTATTTGGTAGCGACGGCGCTAAACTAGCTTTTAGTCTCAATAGGGACTTAGAGAACAACTACGGGCATGCCGGAGAAATATTCATACAAAAAATTATAAAAAATTACAAAACAACTGAGGCACTAGTTAATGATATACGCACTAAGATAACTGAGGATGCTAATTTAGAGGCAGAACATAGGCATTGGTCTGCTCAAGCCGCTACCGTGTATGTAGGATTACTTATTGCTAAAAAGCTAGGTCTTATAGATTGGGACTTAGACGCTTTATATGCTTGGATTATAAATAAACTTGCTATGTCACGCGTCGGTTTGGACTCTATGACTCTAGATGTAGAAGAAATTGTAGCTCAATTTTATGCGGATCATGTTAGAAACATACTACGTGTAAAAGGGAACGCCGTACTAGATGAAGAAATGCAACACATAGTTACCCCAGATGCTACACCCGTGTACAAATGGGTTGGTAGACATGAGTACGATATAGGTAAGTTTTATGTTAGGCCAAGCGTACTTAAAGGTTGGTGTGTAGAAAAAGGTTACCACTACGACGGTATAGTAGAGCTTATGAGACAGCATTTACAAGGTAAATCTACTAGGATAAGGTTGGGACGCGGTACCAAATTGGATTTACCAGTGCAACGCGTATTAGAAATGTCATGGGCAAAGAATGACAAGGGAAGCAATAACTGACATATCGCCGGATGGGGTTCGTATAGTAGTCGAATGGCCTAAGTTCTTACCGGGCACATCAGTATTCATACCGGCTATAAACACGACAAAGGCTGTTAGTCACTTACTGAAAGCTACGCGGCTGGCTAGAGGTGACATAGCAAAACGTGTTTGTGTAGAGAATGGTAAGTATGGGGTGAGGGTATGGCGATTAAGCTAAGTATTTGATACTATAGAAGCTCATCATTCTCTAAAAGAGAAACTATTTAGCCCCCTTTATTGGGGGCTTTTTTTAGTCTTCGAACTCTCTATTAGACTCCAGAATTTCCGGTATATACCTTTCTGTAGTAGGTAAACCACCCGTTACTATAGCGTTTAATGATCGCCCAGACCTTAGTGTTAGTGATTGAATTATATCACTCGGTTTTATTGCGTGAGCAGGATGGTCTTTATTAAATTCCGCGATTTCTTTTACCACATCTGAAACGGATTCTTCTGGTTCTTTTTTAGTTGCACTTGCAAAACGGTCTAACAAACCACTTTTTCTCGTAGCGATACCCCGCGTAACTCTTGAGTTCCTAGATAGCTTGTCTCGCTCAACCCTATTTACAGAGGGAGAAAAACCGGCTGCTTGCATTAATGCGTCCCTCAACCCAATGTCACCTACAATTACATCCCCACGAGCAGTTTCATATCCGTTCGTGTAAAATTCGTAAGCCTTCATTACATTACCCACACCGCTCGGCATAGCTTGCCTAAACGCTCGTTCATCGTTGTTTGGGTCACCATCCATCAACATTAATACTGACTCCATAGTACGTTTGCCTATACTTAAAGAAGGCCCACCAAGAGCTTCCATCCAGTATTCATATTCATTATCGGGTACGTAATTACCTCTGTCCCTAATCATTAAGTTAGTAAGAGCGATACGGTCTGTCACATCAATACCGAGATAGTTGAACAAAGCCCCATAATACCAACCCAACCCTATTTGTTTAGCCACTATGGTATTGGCATCATCTTCGTCATCACCTAGGAACAGATTAGCAATAAATGTGAACAAACCGTAGAACGGTATGCCTTTTACACCCACAAGTGTAGCGCCTGTTCCGGTAACCCACATAAACGTGTTTTTTAGTATTCTTGCTTCTTCTGCTTCTTCAGCGTTCATGGCTTTGCCAGTCATAGTTTTAAACAAAGCCTCAACCATACGTAGATGGGTGTATAAGAATTGCGCCGGTACTTGCTTAAACTGCATCATAAGACTTCCAGCACCACCCAAGAAAGTTTGCCCAAATCTAGGGGCGGCTGTAAGTAAGGGCGAAGAGTTTACCCATAAAGTTACATCAGTGGCTTTCTTAGCGGCAGCGTTACCGTACTTTTGAATATCTGCGTCAGTTAGTTTTTCTATTTTTTTACCGGTCTGCTTTTCCATCTCTAGGATGTATGTACTAAGGGCACTTACTTGACGTATAAATCGCTCACTGTGGTTAAATAAGAACCCACTTGCGTAAGATACTTTGTTAATAAACGGTGATGCGGGGCTATCTAACTGAGAAGTTTCTGCTGCTATAGTGCGAGTATCCATACCGAGTGTTTTTAATCTTTCTATGATCGGAGCGGCATACCTTCCAAACTCGCCCATCTCCTTACCTAGCTCGTTAGTTAAGCTAAACCCGCCTAGTTCTCGTATTACGCTGTCTTCTGACAGAGCGTTACCATTTTCATCTACATCTAAAACACCATCCCTCCCTACTTTACCGAATGTTTTCATATACAGCTTCATAGCTTTGATGGTAGCCGAAGTAGCTTTAAACCCACCGTATTCGCCAGCTAGTCTGGACTGGAGCACTATTGGCATTATAGATATGTTTACGGCTATGGAGCTTATATTAGCCCCAAGTGTCATGTTAAATGTCAAAGCACGAGCAGTACGCGCCCAGTTTGGTAAGTATGGGTTTTTAGAAAATTCTACGTAGCTTGGTAGTTTGCCCGGTTGCGTATCTGTTTCGGCTTCTGTACCAGCTACTGCGGTAGCTAGTTCTTTTAAGAATGGTTGATCTTCGGGTAGTGCGTCTCTGGCAGCTCGCACCTTCTGCGATGCTTCTGCTAAGTCAACTTTATGTTTTATATTTGCATAGCTAGTTATAAACCTAGGCATTGTTTTTTCAAACGTGTGTATAAAGTCACCTTCAAAAAAGTGTATACCTTGTCTAGCTTGCTTAGATTCTATGATCCCCTTTTCCGGTAGTGAGCGGAGCACCAAATCCTGTAAGAATTCAGTTACTTGAGTTTTGGTTTGAGCTACTTGTTTTTTAGCTTCACCTTCTAGTTCAGGTATACTTTTGAACACATCATTAACACGTTTCTGTAACTCAGTAACAAATTCTATTGACGGTATATCTCCTTGGCTTATCCTACTTTTAATATCCTCAGTTTTTCTGCGGTTTATACTACCTACGATTACCCCCTGCTGACCACCATCCCTCTCAACTGCGGGTTGTGCTTGTAGTCTTTTTATAGCAACTTCCCTGTCCGCTACCGTTTCGAAAGAGCCAGTAGCGTAGTTGACTTGCCCGTTACCGTCTATGTACTCAAATTCTATCCAGTGTTCCCCTTCACGATAAAGTTTAAAATACGGATCAATACGACCAAATTCTAGGCGTTTACGGAATAAAATCTCGCGTACCCCATTTTTTATCGTAACCTCAGAATCTTTGTCATTTGCTATTTTTATTTTTTCAATGTTTGCGTCTTCTGCGGCTCTTATATTCTCGTCAAGCCTTAGATACTCATCGCGTATTGTCTTTATCGCTCCACGCTGTGTAGGCGTAAGCTGCTTCATTTTTTCTCGCAGTTCTTTATATTTCTCAACGCGTTCTGGAGATGTCTCTTCTCTTGTTATCCTACCTAGAGTTTTAGCTTTTCGACCATTCTTTTGTGCATCTGCCCGCTCGTCACGTATTTCTTTTTCTTTAGCGTCAAGTTTAGCTACGGTATCAAAATACTCAGTTACTTTCTCATACTTACCGTCAGCTAGACGCTTACCGTAGGTCAACGCATTTTTTGAGTAAACTTGTTTGTTTTCCGGTATAAAGGCATCAATACCTTCTAAGGTCATTTCACCTACTAACTCATTAGCGATGGCTATATTTTTGCTATCTTCTTTAAACCAACCATCCCTAAAGGCTTTTTTTGCGTCGTTTATTACACCGGTAAAGTGTTTCATTTCTTCATTGCGTATACCGTCTATTTGACCAAATATCTCCTGTATGCTGTCTATTGACTCAGAATATACTTTTGGCCCTTTTTTGGCTAAATCAACTATAGCCTGTAAACCTATAGCGTTTAGAAAATTTACACTTTGTTTGGACGTAAGCCTATTTAACCTAGCGAAAACGCCCGTTCTTGTTTCGTCTAAAGTTTTATTAGATACAAATCTCCTACCGCCAAGCATAAGATTAAGTGCTTTATTCGTATCGCCTTCAGCTATAGCTTGGTTTACTTCGGTAGCGGTTCTAGTATCAATCTCTGTACCGAGTATCATGTTTACATAAGCAGAAGAAGCATCTGCAACTGTTATAGGTTTAGTGCTAAGTCCTAAGAAGCGAGATACAGCATTAACAAACTTACGCCATGCGGTTATTTTTTCTCCAGTAACTTTGTGGGCAGCTAGTAGGGCTTGGAATTCGGGATTGACAAACGCTTCGGTAACAAAATCCGACAACGACTCAGTACCGTAGGCGGTGGGTAGCCTGTTAGCTACGTTATTAAACAGCTTCGTAAGTGCTTTTGTAACAGGATGGCTCTTGTTTTTAATAGTCTCATGCAATACTGCATGGGCGGATTCGTGCAGTACAGCGTGTACAGATGTGTCGCTATCTATATCAAAGCTAATAGTTTTGGTGTTTGGGTTATATGCCGCTACAGCAATATCGCCTTTTTGGTTTGCAATCCCACCGTCTACAAACTCAACAGTAATCCCTAAGTCTTTTATGGCAGCTGCTAGTTTATTTGCTGTGCGTTTTACATCTGGGTTAGACGTAGAATTAGCTAACTGGGTTAGTGCGGAGTCTATTTTGCTATCAAACAGTGAGTTCTCAACTTCTGCCGAAACTGTACCCATACTAGCTGCTACGGCATTTTTAGTGAGATACTCGTCAGTCTCTGTAGAACCTAGGAACTCGTCAATAACGTCTTTAGTTAATGCGTCAGTGTAGTCTTTATCAAATACAGTATCTATCTGTTCCTTATTATAGTCTTCTACTTGTATTTCGCTTTCGGTACGTAGCGTGTCTCTTTCGACACGTTGCTTTTCTTTTAACCTTTCTTGGGTAGTGTAGTTTTCCAGCAGCTCAAATGTTTCGGGGGTAGAGTTATTTTTTACCCATTGTTTGGCTTGGTTTGCTCTACGTTGCTGGTTCTTATAGTTAATAGATAAAGACTTAGCTTTTTCAGGGGTCACTAATTCAAAAGCAATAGACCGTAACGCTTGGTCAAAATCACTTGCATTCTGTACGTAGTGAGCCATTGCGTAACCCACAGATGTACCTTTTGGTTTTTTATTTGGTATAGCTACGTTTTGTAAGACGTTTAAATCAGTTAAATTCTGTTGTGGCTGCCTACGCCTAGTTGCTTGCAATGCTTCTCTAGGCATACCGTCTTCTGGCTCTATTGCACTTATTTGCTCTTCAGGTACCTGTGTTTCTTCGACTTCCGGTAGGGGAGAAACAACTGCACCTTCGGGTATATCTAAACGGCGCACAGCTTGTTCTGGGCGCTCAATGGTGGGGATTTCTAACTGTGCCTCTCCAGAACGTGGGATTCTACCTGTACGGTCAAGTCGTTCTCGGTTAGTTAAGCCTGCTGGGAGTTCAGGTTCAGGTTCTACTGGCTCGGCAGGAGGGGTAGGCTCTCTTCTCTCAGGTACAAATTGTTCTATTGCTGCTGCCCCTGCACGTTGCTCGGCTTCGGCGGCTTTTTTCTGAGCATCTCTTTTATTTCTGGCTGTAAGCTCACGGTTTATGAGGGCAAGTTCGGATTCTGTTGGGGTAGTGTCTGTAAAACCTTGCCTATTTAGTTCGGCACTAAACGCACGGGTCATGTTTTCGGCATCAGGTATTCCGCTTTCTTCGACTATAGGTAGAAGTACTTCTCGGCGTTTTTGCTCGCTTTCTTTACGGCGTGTATCTGCAATGCGTTCCTGTATTGCGCTTAGTTCGGCCCCTAGTGTCTCCTGCTCTCGCGCTTGTTCTTCTAATTCTGTACGGTCTGCTTCCGCTTCTAGCGTAATTTGCTCTGGTGCAACGGCAGGTTCTGTTATCTCGGCAGGAGCCGCATCTCTAAACACCTGACTACGCAACAGGGAGTCTATACGAGATACTACTTCTGGATTTGATTTTTGCTCGTCTAATCTGTTTCGGTATGAGGCTAATACTCTCCACGCTTTTGTTAGGTCTTCAGGGTTTGCAAGGTCTAACCCAAATAAACTATTCGCAGTAGCTTGATCTAAGTCCAACCCTAACCCTTCAATATCGTCAATGGACAATGCTGTTGGGGACTCCTCCCTACCAAATAAATCTTCAGCGGGGGGTGTGGTTTCTGGTGTGGTTTCTGGTGTGGTTTCTGGTGTGGTTTCTGGTGTGGTTTCTGGTGTGGTTCCCGACCCGTAGATTTTCTGCACACCGGGTATAACTATTTCGGTTAGGGTGGCAAGCAAACCACCTACACCACCGCCAAGTGCCGCAGATTCGCCAGTATCGGTAAAGACCCCACGTTCTGGGTCGTATATGCCACGTTGTATGAGGTTCTGCCCGACTTCACTTACAGCTTCCTGTACCGCTTCATCAAATGCAGCACGAGCTACTCGTCCACCGCTAGTATCGTAAACACGTTTTAATCTAGAGCGTAGTGTATTATCTAAAGTATCTACTACTTCATCCGCATTCTTACCCAGTACGCGTCTTGCTCGCCTAATAACCCCTGCTGGCCCCACCATTTCTAGTGCACCGGGGATCATACCGTAGCCAGCAGCTTTACTTATCTCTTCTTCAGTAGCACCGGCAGCTTCGGCACGTTGGGCAGCTTCACCAGCACCAGCACCTACACCCATAGCAGTACCAGAAATTAAGGCTAGTGGCGCGGATATAGGAGCGGTAGCGGCAGCGGCAAAGAAAGGTAGGGTTGACCCTACCCCACGCATTAGGTCTAAGTACCACCCATCATAGGCTTCATCAGGAGCAATCGCTTCTTGTACGCGTTCTCCTACCTCACTTATCTTCCTGCGGGCAGCTTGCTCTTGTTCTTCAGGTAGTAAAAATGCAGCACCGGTAGCGGCAGATTCAATAAGCCCAGCAGCACCAGACGCTAGAGCTTTACCGGTTTCCGGTATATACCCGAATATAGAAGTATCTTCTTCAACGGGTGCTGTTGGTACTTCACTAGGCACTTCGCTTACGGTTGGCTGAGTAAAAAACGATGGCTGTTGTTGGCGTAAGTCCTTGTAAGTATTAGCTACCGTTTCAAACTCTTGTGAACCTTGTTTGTCTTTATTTGCGATAATCCATTCAGCATAACGTTCAAGACGTTCTTCATTCGTTGCCATTATTTATACCTACTCTACTCCTACAATACTATCTGCTTCCGAAAGTGTCGAGGTTGTAGGTGCACCACTCGCAGTTCCAGTACCCAAATTTAGAAGACTTGCAAGGCTGTTTGCAGTGTCATTAGCAGCGTTTATCTGTATGGTGTAAATGCTGTCTATACGTGCTTTTGTTTCGGGGTCGCTACCAAACATCGCTTCCATTTCTGTTTTGGCCAGTGTTAAATCGCTGCGCAAGCTATCTATTGAGTCATACAGCGCTCGTATATTGGTTTGGCGAGTTTTATCTATGTCTGCCGCTACGTCTATCTTTTTCAGTTCGTTCTGGAATTGAGCTTGTAGGGTCTGTAGTCTGTTTGATTGCTGCGACAGCTTACCCTGCAATTCCCTATTTTGAACGCCTTGGATCATATTATTAACAGTTTGCAAACCTACCATTTGCGCAGAATTAGCTTCGCTTAGTGCAGTCAAACCTTCTTTAAATGCGCTTATAGAAGCTGTTCTATCAAGATTGGCTAATTCTTTAGCCATACCGAAACTCTTTTCAGCAGTCGCAATATTTTCCTGCCTTGCTTCGTCCCCTACTTTCTGCATACCACGATAGGCTTGTGTGCCAGAGCGAGCGATATACGGACTACTTGCAAGACCGCCCAATAATGCAGCTAGTTCTCTATTGCGTATATCTTCTGGAGTGCGTTTTAAACTTTCCAGTTCAGTCTGACGCTCTTCGTACAACTGTCTCAACTCTTCTGGAACCGCATAGGCTTTTTGTGCCTCTCCTTGTCTGGCGCTACGTTGCGATTCAGCATAACCGGGGTCTAATACCCCCTCACCGTAATCGGTAATTAAATTAGTTAGACCCCTTACATCTACAGAAGGGTCTGTAGATTGGTCAGCAGGGGTACTTATAGATTCCATCTCCGCTAATATATCATCTACAGAAGTTTGCCCCATTACTGTAGATGCGTCGCCCTCACCCTCTTCGTAGCGATTTAATGTTTCGCGTGTCGGGACTTCCTGCGGGCTATAGTCATTGGGGTCTTCCATCATACTAAGTATGCTTTCTAGCTTTTCGTCGGACATTTTAGGTGTTTGCGTAGCTGCTTGTTCGCCCCGTTCCATGAAAGCATTTACTTCTGGAATCGTTAAACCCATATCCATTAATTCTTGGCGCCTCCGTTGCATCTCTGCGTTTCTTTCTCTTGAAGCTGCGGTTTCAGCTTCTCTTTGCGCCCTACGTTCAGCAGGGGTCATATAACTTGGCGGAGTATTTGTCGGTCTATTCGCTATCGTTTCTTCTACACGACGAAGTTCTTCCTCACTTAATAAACCCCCTTCTTGGAACCCAACAACCCCACCACTCGCCATCTCTTCGGCGTATTTTGTATGGTATGGTTTACCGCGCCACATAAATGTATCTTCACCTTCGGCTCTAGCTTTTGCAAAGGCTTCCTCAAATTGTCCATCTGAGGGTGGTGGCTCATACGCTACTCCGCGAAACATTTCAGGTGGGCCGGAAAGCATTTCAGGTGGTGCGAGGTATTTCCTATCTTTTTCAGGATACGCTGAGTACATGGGTGCATCTACTAAAGTTAAACCTTCTATCTCGTTACCGTCTGCGTCTAGGCCCATAGTTCTTACGTATATTTTGCCTTTTGGGGTAGACTTGTTTAAACGGCTTATAAGTTCATTAGAAATAGAACCCCCTTCTTGGAACGCAACAATCCCACCGCCAGCCATACGAGCCATGTTGGGGGCGGGTTGAGACGGGATACCGGCAGCTTTACGTGCCTGTGCTTGAGCCATACGCTGACCCTGCACCTGTACACCCGGCATCATGGAAGCAATACCCTGTTTATTTGAGGATACAAGCTGTTGCTCAAGCTGATCTTTTACAGATGCGGGATTAGTCTGCATACTGGCTTGGATGGCACGAGCGGCTTCGGCTTTCTCTTTACTCAGTTTCTGTAACGCAAGAAGGTCTATAAGCTGCTGACTCTTGGCGTACTCTTGCTGTAAGCGTTCCTGACCCAAAGCCATACGAGACTGTAATTCGCTTTCAAAAGGTGGTCTTGTAATCATCTCGTAGTATCCTTATTCCTCTGTAAAAAACTTACCTAATAAGTCGTATATACCCATACCAAGCTGTCCTGCGCCCGCTAAGTTTTGCATTGTAGTAGGTTCAGCGTACTGGTAAGACTGAGTTGTTATTGGCAGGCTCTGTAACAGTGACTGCATGTACTGTACTTGTTTGTAGGGGTAATCACGCTCTTGTTCAAACTGAGAAATATCAGCCATTATACCTTCAGATTCTATACCACGCTGTGTACCACCAGCACCAAGCTGTTGCTGTAGGGCTTGTAGGCCATAGTTACGTTCTTGACCAAATAAATCAGCCGCTTTATCGTAGGCTTGCTGCATTCCTGTACCGTATATATTGGCAAGGTTTCTTTGTAGTGCGCCTGACAATTCAGCTTCAGCTACAGCTTGACGACCACCACCGTATGCACCAGCTCTACCGTACCTGCTTTGAAGATTCTGTTGTTCTATTTGCGCTTGACGACGCGCTTCATCCATTTGAGGTTGAAGCGCCATATCCATATACGGGTTCATATACTGCTGGGCTACGGATTGCTGAGCTTGCGGTGCTTGCGGTGCTTGCGGTGTTTGTGACATTCGGGGAGATTGGGCGCCCATTGCAGAAGGCATGCCTTGCGCACCTTTAT
>Ga0070746_10000775_pt1 | contig 19193 bp, 27 predicted proteins | sample VirMetDEL_Mar_21_FD_77016 | JGI IMG/M metagenome (GOLD analysis project Ga0070746, IMG submission 77016) | Aqueous microbial communities from the Delaware River and Bay under freshwater to marine salinity gradient to study organic matter... | ecosystem: Environmental > Aquatic > Marine >...
CAAAATAACTTTTCTCAGTTTTAGTTGCAAGGTACTTCTCACATCCCTCATACCAGGTTGGTAAGAAGTCAAGATACTTATTAGTACCAATAAAGACTACTGCTAGTTTCATTTTACAAAAGTCAGACTACAAACATTTAAATGAGGGAATCCAGGAACCCTGAACAAATCTTTAGTTCTATTGGTCCATTTTCCAACTAATTTGAATCCCTGTGCCTCTGCTGATTTGATGAAGGTTTGTGGACTTACAAACTCACCACTCTCTGAATCAGTTTGACAGTCAGAGGAGATAATAAAATGACCACCAGGTTTTAAGCACCTGTAAGTTTCCTTAAACACATTATTTAAAACAAACTCACCATCTGGACATACACCAGAACCACCACAGAAATGAGTGATGGAGCATAGATCAGTGAAGACATCAATACTTTCATCTTCTAATGTAGGAAACCAATCCCAGACATTAGATTCAATCATAGTAGTAGTGCTATCTTTACAGTCATGATCAATACGACCACCTGTTTTAATTGTATCTACACCTATGGTTTCATTCCCCCATGAGTTAATGATGTGAATTACACAACCACGAGCACAACCCAGATCCACAACCTTTACACCATTGTCAGGATAAAGTTCTTTAAATCTGTCTAAAACACCAACCCATTTTACCAAAGCATCATCCTTTCTCCAGAGGTCTTGGTGAGGAAAGTCTGCTTCCCAATTGTTCTTATCTCTAGTTTCCTTTGAGTATTGTAAGTCTGCTTTATTATATAAGTGATTCTTTATTGTCATTTGATCACAAAATCAGGAAGTGTATTATATAGATCTGTTGCCTTTTGGAGAATCTTTTTAAAGTCCTCTCTCAAATCTTCAGTGACCAGATCAAGATTTGAATTTCTAGGCTTCTTCACATAACTTTCAGGCACACTTTTGCAACCCAAGAAGTCTACAAAGATTTCCTTACCATAGTCCCATTGTATATCAGATTTGACAATAAGAATAGGATAGTTTGTTTCATAAGTTGTCCAATTATAGATGTGCTCATAAGTCATGAACCAATCAAGACCACCATCAACATACTCTTGTAGAGTGTAGTGCTTCTTAAATTCAGGATGAACTCTATAAATCTCCTTAGACTCTGGATGCAGCTCTACATTGTCAGTTCTTGTGGGATGCAGTGGAAGACCTTTATTCTGAATATGAGTTACTGCCATATCACGTCTAAACAGTGAGATCACAGACTGAACCGGATCACCTACAACAAAGATTGCTTTATCAATCTCTTTATACTGAGGTGGATACAATGTGTGCTTACATCTACCAAAGTTAATACCTTCATGAAAATGATCTGAGTTGCTTTCAATACCCTGACCATTAATAATCTTAAACAACTGACTGGAAGCACAACCTCCAATACTATTCAAAACAGTTACTTCACTCATTGATAATCTCCCATCTTTCTGGGTATAAGTCTTTTGTATTTAAGTGTGCATTATTAGGACCAAACCATTTAGATGGTGCAATCACTCTACCTTTATTTGCCAACCATGCACCCCACCAAGAAAAGGTGGAGTTGGCAATAATGAAGTCTGAACATAGAGACATCAAACACAAGTCAACATAACTTGTATTACCCTCTGCTACCAGGAATCTATCATCAGAGAATAAATCCTGCTCTTTACACCACTTAGGATCATCAGAGAATATGATCACATTCCTATCAGAACCAAACTTAGAAAGAGCATTCTCATAGTAACTGATGTTTAGATTATGATGATTACCTGAGTTCTTCAGAAAATCTCCTCTACGAATATGAAGACAAATTGGTTCTGATACAGCAGAGATCATTTCCTCACAAGGTTGTTTGATCTCATCAATGATTTCAAAATCTTGACGAATTTCTTGCTCAATATTCTTGAAATACTTTTCAGACTGAAAGAATCCCTGCAGACTCACCCAGTCAGGACACTCATTAAAAATCTTTTCATTGAAATGAAATGTTCCTTCTGCAACAGTAGGTCTGCCAACATCAATGATCTGAAGATTAAGAGCATTACAAGTGCTCATCTTAAACACATTGAACAATTCAATTCTAAGTCTATTGCCTAGAGTATCAACTACAACTTCATTATGATTTGGAATACAATAGTTGTATCCTCTATTTGCTGCTATGCCCTTTACAGCAGCATATTGGAACATCTGGTTTCCCAGTTGTCCCATTTTGCCAAGATAATTAAAACCAATCATATCAAACTGGGTGATGGAATAAATGTGTTTGCTTATAACTCTCTACTACTTTCATGATGTGGTCAATCATAGGATCAGTGATAACAGGTGAGCAACCAACAAAGAACACAGTATCTAGCACTCTAGAAGCATTAGGATAATCCTTAGGATCTCCCATGCCTTTGTATGCTGGATGCATCAGAACATTACCAGCAAAGTAGTTTCTAGTCTGCACTCCATTCTTCTCAAGATGCTCTACCAGTGTATGCTTGTCAGTAGATACTGGACCATTTTCACAGATGATAGGAACACCAAACCAACTGGTTTCAGCATCAGGATGCTCATCCACAACTCTCACACCAGGAATAGTTTTGAAGATATCTCCAATTCTTTTCTTGTTATGTCTACGCTTTTGATGAACTTCCTCAAATTTTTCAAGTTGAACAAGACCAATAGCACCCTGAAGATCAGCGGGTTTTAGATTATAACCTTGATTTTCAAACACATACTTATGATCTACTTTCTTATCATACCCTTCCAACCAGTAATCAAATCTCTTTCCACATACACCACACTCAAGAAGATTTTGCTTACCAACACAATAACATGCTCTCCCCCACCAGGCAAAGGATCTAGCAAGACTCACAACTTCAGGAATGTTGGATGAGACCATACCACCCTCAATAGTGCTGATGTGGTGAGCAGGATAGAAAGAACAGGAAGCAGCAACAGCGTGCTTGGTTAGATATTCACCCTTCCACTTACTACCCAAACTATCACAGTTGTCAGCAATGTAGAAGACGTTGTCTTTGGTCAAGAGATCAAAGAGTTTATCTAGATCATAAGCATTACCAAGAACAGGTGAGGAGAAGACTGCTCTGGTTTTGGAAGTAATCTTTTCTGTGATCTGTTCCAGATTCCAGTTCAAATCATCAAAATTAATATCAACAAAGACTGGTTTCAGACCAGCTTGAATGATTGGATTGATAGTGGTAGGAAATCCACAAGCACAGACAATAATTTCATCACCATCTTTCCAGTTGAAATACTTCTTCAGAGCAGCAATCATCACCAGGTTTGCAGATGAACCAGAGTTCACCATCACAGACTCTTCGAATCCAAACTTCTTTGAGAATTCTTTCTCAAATTTGAGCACCTGTTCGCCAGAAGACAACCACTTGCCCTCTAAGAGAGAAGTGATTGCTGCAATGGGTTCTTTCTCATCCCAGTAAGGACCAGAGTAATAGATTGGATTTCCAGGTTTCCAATTACTATTTGCAAGATATGGAAACAATTGATCTTCACCATTCTGAAGATCATTGATAAAGTCTTCTACTTTATTAATTACAGACATAGGTCCTTTACGATAAACTCTAAAGAAAGTTTGGGTTCAAACCCCAGTGATTGGAGTTTTGTAGTATTCATCCAAAAGTTTTGAACTTGTACTTGATCATGAAACTCTGGAGGATCAATATTATTGATCTTTGATTTGGACTTAAGATAATGGTGTGCAAGAGCAACTACTTCTGAAATCTTTGTGGGATGACCAGATCCAATATTGTAAATGGTATTCAGTTCACCTTTATCACAAACTAGTTTGATAGCACGACATACATCTTGAACATGCATGATGTCTCTACAATGTGATCCACCATCATAGAGATTGATATCATGATCCAGTTTAAGTTCATCAATCAACCAAGTGATTGCATTTTTCTTTCTTGATGCCTTCTGATCACCAGCACCCATCACATTACAAAGACGCAAGATCCTATACTTGACGCCAAATGTCTCACAGAAAGAAATTAGAAGGTCTTCTGCACACTTCTTAGTGATGGAATAAAAACCAGTTGGCATACATACTGAATCTTCTTTTGCTCCCATGTATGGTGTTTTGCCATACACAAACCAAGAACTGATAAAGTTAAAGGTAATATCTTTATCTTTACAGTGTTCTAAAACTTCACACAAAACTTTGAGGTTAGTCTCCACATCAAGTGTGAGATCATCAAAGACATTGTAGTTATCTACAGTTGAAATGAAGTATAGAATATCCTTAGTTAAAGGTTTTCTTTCTTCTCTTTGAATTTGGGTACAACCATCAAACATCCTGAGGAAGTTGTTCCCAACAAAACCACTTCCTCCATAAACAGATAAAGTCATATCACATCACAGTTTGGGTGCTACACTCCTCATCATACAGTTTAATTCTCCTCTTGTCTACCTCTCCATCAATCCAAGCATATGTCTTGGCAATCCCCTCTTCTAAGGTTTTCTCATAGTCCCATCCAAGTTTTTCTCTGATCAGATCATTATTGGAATTCCTACCTCTCACACCCAAAGGTGCATCAAGTTTATGAACTCTACGAACAACTTTTCCAGAAACCTTTGCTGTAATTTCAACCAGTTGATTGATAGTCACCATCTCTTCAGAACCAATGTTCACAGGTCCAATAAAGTCACTATCCATCAACCTTCTAGTTGCTTCAACACATTCATCAACGAGCAAGAAGGAGCGAGTCTGTAGGCCATCTCCCCACACCTCGATGGATCCACCAACCTGTGGGAGTTCAGCGACCTTACGGCAGATTGCAGCTGGCGCTTTCTCTCTTCCACCTTCCCAGGTTCCTTCTGGTCCGAAGATGTTATGATAGCGAGCGATCCTAACAGGGATGCCATGATTACGATTGTAAGCAAGGTAGAGACGCTCAGAAAATAATTTTTCCCATCCATATTCAGAATCAGGGGCAGCAGGATAAGCAGACTCTTCACGACAATCAGGGTTGTCAGGGTCAAGTTGATTGTACTCTGGATAAGCACATGCAGAGCTAGAGTAGAAGATCTTAGTTGGTTGATCTAACTTAGGTCTACTGCAGGTGGTATATGGTTTATCTACACCATCAAATGTTTTGTTGAATTGATGAACACCTTCAAGAACATTCAAGTTAATAGAGCAAGAATTGTGCATAATCTCTGCATCATTCTCACCAGTGAATACAAATCCTGCTCCACCCATGTCAGCAGCGAATTGGTAGATCTCATCAAAGGGAAGGATATGTTGATAGGGAACTGATGCATAATAGTTCCCATCATTTCCTTTAAATTCAAGGATAGTTTTTACAAACTTTGCATCACGAAGATCACCAATGATAAATTCGTTTGCCCCTGTTTCACCAAACTCTGGATACTTCAGATCAACTCCACGCACCCAATAACCTTCCTCACGCAGTCTTTTGACCATGTGACTACCAATGAAACCACCAGCACCTAATACCAGTGCTGTCTTCTTATATTCAGACATGTTAAATTGTTGTTTATGATTTATTATAGGTGACTAAAAATCAGATGTCAATTCTTCTGACACCATCTTCACCTTTAGGGAAATACTCTGTGATTGCAGCACAAGTGTTTAACTTAGCAATCAACTTGTTCAATCTTGCGTCATCTCCTCCTGATGATTCAGGAGCATTATTCAGGTTTGCTTCAATAGCATCCAGTCTTGCTTCAATAGCAGCAAGTTTCTTCTCAACTTCAACGTCATATTGGGACATATATGCACCACTCTCAGAAGTTGCTGCTCTTTTACGTGTTGCCATTTTAATTTCAACTAAGGCCAAGTATATTTAGAAAAAAAAAGGAGACCCCAAGGTCTCCTCTACGCAGGTCTCCATGCACGCCACTTGCTCTTTTGCTGGAAGCAAGAAACCAGGCGGGAGTGTTACCTCCATCCGCACCACTTGCTTTTAGGAAGCAAGAAACCCGAGGGGTCTTAACCCATCCCGACCAGGGTTTTTTACATGTCTCCATCATGGGCATAAGGGGATTGACTCCACCAGGTTAAGTTTAAAGTCATTCCAAGACTAGTCATCCTTAACATAACAAGGAACATTGTCTGGGTCCAACCAACAAGTATACTGAAAGTCTTCCATGGCAGTCATTAACTGCATTTCATTATCACAAAGATACATATCTCTATAATGACCAGTGTAGGAATCTACCTTTTGAATACGACAATCAGGTTTTCCATTGATTTCCAAAGTACCAACCTGAACATAACGATATGGAAACTGCTCCATAAGAACAGTTGGTTTCCTAGTAACTTTCATAATCAAGCAACTTCAGTGGTCTGGAGATCTTCTGCAATGCAGTCAATGAGGATATCATAATCATCAAGGGGATCCCCAGAAAAGACCACTCCATCATTCTCATAGAACTTGCGCACCTTCTTGTAAAGTTTCGGATTCTTTACATCCAGAAAGAAATCACCTTGGACTGCAGAACGAAGAGTGTTGATGTCTTTTTTGAACTTAGAAGTAATAGTCATTGTCTTGTGTGTTGACCTTGTTATTTTAAGGCAAGTGACTCAGAGAGTCAAGTAGGACAGATGGGTATCTGTCCTATGCAGGTTAAGGGAATTGAACCCTTCTTAGCCGCTTTATGAGAACGGAGCATTCAACCAGATTGCTAAACCTGCTCGTTTAGTTTTTTTCTGTTTTTATGATACCCAACTTTTTTATTTAAAGTCTTATAAGTATCAGTTAAAGTGTGGCAGTTTGGACAAAGAACTCTTAAATTTTCTTTGTATCCATTTTCTCTTGATCCATCTATATGATCTATTTCAAGATAAACAATTCCATTAACTGGATTTGCTTCTCCCCAACCACACCGAGAACATTTATGATTTGCTTCTTCAAGCAAATATCTTCTAACATAATCACTTGGTCTTCCATCTCTAACTTGTCCAGTTATTTTCTTGGATAACCAATCGGTTATGTTTTGTTTATAGTAGTCTTCTTGCTGACACTTGTTTGAGCAATAAATTCCCTTTCCCTGAGAAGGGAAAAAGTTAAAAGTTTTATCGCAGTTTTTACATTGCCTTTGCATAATAGTTAGACCACTCTACACTTTTATTTATACTCTAAGTATAGTTCAGAGTAATACGAGTGGGTGGATTTGAACCACCTCAAAGCCGCTAATCTGGCGGAAAAGGTTTATAAAACCTCTCTGACTACCAAGTCTCACTCGCAATATGCGACAGTCCCTCAAGACCCTTCTTCATGGTCTGTGTACATGCGTATGAGTTCATCATCCGCAGGAACCATTATAGCATTATTGGTTCCATTTGTGATTCCTATATGTTCCCCTTCTTCAACTCTTGAAATCAGTGAATCCCAGTTCTCTTGCCAGTATTCCACAGAATAAAAATCCATAGTTGTAGTATATATGGAATCGGAGTGATAGGATTCGAACCTACGGCCCCTGCTTCCCAAAAGCAGTGCTCTACCAAACTGAGCTACACTCCGTTAGTGCTTATCAACCATTGTGATAAGACCATGTGCATAGAAGAGAAGCAAGACTGATCCAAGTGCTGCTGAAATGAGTGAAGCAGTTTTATTATGCTTGTCCATAGCTTTTGCTATAGACTTATCAATCATTTCTTGAATTTCTTGTTCAGTCATTGCATCTTTCTACAAAGGAAGATTAGGGATTCGAACCCTAGAACGCTATTAACGTTATTAGTTTTCAAGACTAACGCCATCAACCACTCGGCCAATCTTCCGTCTTCTGTTTCTAGATTTATAAGTCTCTAGTTGACTGTCACAATTATGACATACAAACCTGAGATTGTCAAGTCTGTTATCATTATTTACACCATTAATATGGTCTAAAACCAGTGACATTGGTTTGCCCATCCATTCAGGAGGCATATTGCAGATTGCACACTTATATGGAATCATATTCTGATTAATTATTCTACGCTTCAAGTTGTGTCTTGCATAGGTAGAATTTTCAACAAATACTTCTGTATCTGTTTTTCTATCACCATATCCATTTCTTGGATTGTGTGCTCTTGCCATAAACCACTCGACCACTCTTCCTTGTAAAGGTATTTACCTGACTTCAAAGTCAAGTTTTCTTACCTTTCTATGTCTTCTCTCTTCCTGGTATGCCAGGTCTTGATTAGACAGGACACCTTTTTGTTTGGTTTCCTTGTTTGAGTTTAACATAACCACCTTGGTTAAGTCAACTGCTGTAATGTTGTCCTCTTTTACTGTTAGCATGTTTGGACAACCACAACATTGTGTCTTAGTAGAACTAACAATCTCCCTATTACAGGATTTACATCTGACTTTAAGCATTGGAACATGGTCCTCCTTATAGGAATGCCCAAAGAGGGGATCGAACCCCCGACAATCTCCGTGTAAAGGAGGTGCTCTACCGCTGAGCTATTTGGGCAAGGCTGGCGTGGCAAGACTCGAACTTGCAACCAGAGAGTTAACAGCTCCCTGCTCTGCCATTGAGCTACACGCCATTGTGTATGTGAGACTATTTAAGTCTCAAGCGGAATAGGGGATTCGAACCCCTGACATTCAGCTTGGAAGGCTGACGTTCTACCACTGAACTAATTCCGCAGGAGGGGTTAGTACTGGTGGGTGGAGGTGTACTAACCCCATGGAGAATAGGAGACTCGAACTCCTGACATTTTGCTTGCAAAGCAAACGCTACTACCAACTGAGCTAATTCCCCTGGAGCCTCTGACAGGATTTGAACCTGCGACCTGAGCTTTACAAAAGCCCTGCTCTACCACTGAGCTACGGAGGCATACACTGCACTTATCCGAATGCATTGTGTCATCAACACCTGGGGCATTTAAACCCAACATTCTGACAGTTTGACAATGGAGTAGGACAGGGATCCTCCCTGAACATCCAAAGGGGGTTGATTCCTAACTACAGGGTTTCGGTATATCCGAACCGCTAGGCACCTTTGGTTGGAACGTCTCAAGTTCCTTACGACTCAAGTAGGATTCGAACCTACGACCGACTGCTTAGAAGGCAGTTGCTCTATCCAGCTGAGCTATTGAGTCAAGTCCTGGTTCCTATCGCCTCTGACCCTGAACCAGGAAGGGGGTCACAGCAGTGGTCTCTCAACCACCCTTATAATATAACCCATTTGGGTTTTGGTGTCAACTCCTGAACTGATTTGCTCCAGTCCCAGAGTTCCATCCACCAGGTCCCTCATGAAAGTTCTCTGAACCTCCAATTGGATCAAGAGCAAGAGTGGTTGCTTTGCCCTTGGTAGCAATATCATACATCACTTGATGGATATTGGCAACCTCTTTGTCAGGTGACTTATCTTCTTCTGCAGCAATAAGTTGCTCTTCTTGTTCCAATTGAGCACGAATTACTTCTTGCTTCTCAGTGAAGTTTGGTACAGGACCAAACCAGGGATCATCCTCAAGAAACAGAGGTGCAGGAACACCTAGATATGGATGCTCCATTTCATCACATTCAACTACTTCATTGTCAATAGAACACTCTACTTCTTTGTAGGTGCCTGCTTTCTTTTGAAGAAGTGAGGTTTGTGTTTCAACTATTTTTTTGATTGCTTTCAAGATCATGCCAGGACCATCTTTTTAGTGTAATCATATGCATAATGTTCTCTATATCCTTTAATGCCCCATCCCAACCAATAATAAGCAGGGACCATGTATTGAGAGACAGTACGACCTGCTCCCTCAAACTCAGGTAGATATCTTTGGAACACAGATTCATTAATCATGAATGCTGTTTGTCCCTCAAGTGTAGAGGGATCGTAACCATATTTAGCAGCAAATTTGCCAAGGTTATTATAGCGACCAATAGAAGTCCATTGAATCAAACCATAACCCCCACTGTAACACTTGTCATAGGCAACGCGAGCACCACCTTCACAGATGTTGGGATGGAAATTACTTTCTGATTTAATATTGCCCAGAATAGTTGCTAGTGCATTACGATCTGTGATTCTGGTTTTCTCTTGGAGTTGTGCAAGGACATACTTTTCATTGTCATTACAACCAGGACACTTCCAGGTCTTTTTTACCACTTCAATGGGGACTGCTTTCTCTTCATTAACACTCACATCAACAGAAGGAGGATTTTCAATCTCAGTAATTGTGGGATAAGCACAAGCAGCAGGAATGATTGATGCCAAAGCAAATGGTAAAATTTTAGTAAACATTTAATTAATAGAACTCAACATTCGTTTAGAAGTTTAACTCCTTACGACTCAAAATAATCCTTGCGATAGTACCTGCCAAGGATGTTGCTATTATAAAAGGCAGGGGTCCCATCTGTCAAGGGTTTTGTCAGGACATCATGAAGAAAGAGTTGGCGAGTCTCTTCATAGTTGACACGTCCAGGGGTTTTGTGTAGGGAGAGGATCTCTCTAGTAAAAGATTCCCTCCCAAACTGTTTAACATCTGCCTTAAGTTCATCAGAACTTCCGAAGTAGTTGCGCCAGTTGCTCTCAGTTGTAACTCTTCTCCTTCTGGTAGAATTATTATTAGCTCTAGGCTTTCGTTTTTGCCAGAAGTATTTTCTTCCGATGTACGAACGGTTGGTGGTGCTACAGGTAATCTTGTAAACAAAACCATAGTTGTCCCCAATAAGGCTCCCGTCAAAAGGGGAGCCCATATATTGCCAGGGATTGGGGTAGTCAGGATAGACCTTATCTTCTTCCAAGTCTTATTCTTCATATTCTTCAAATATGTAGTCATCATTTTTTTTAGATTCTATTCTAGACTTTTCATCCCAGGTTTTATCATGGGGAATAGGTTCTGTACCATATTCCCATGTATCATAATCATCTTCATTTCTAGGATCAGAGACTGAATCCTGCGAATGTGTCTTTTGTGACATCTTGTTTAATTCCTCCTACAACATAAGACTCAACTTCTGTCTCTTGTGGAGCAACCTGGAGTCCCTTGGAGGATATCCAGTGCTGAGTCCATGGGAGTGGATTGTTTTTAGCAGCAATGTCATAAACTGGCTTGAGACCAATTGCTTTCATTCTACGATTAGCTACCCATTCAACATATTTCTTGAGTAGAGTATCATTCAAACCAATCATAGAACCATCTTTGAACAAGTAATCTGCCCATCTCTTTTCTTCATTGACTGCCTTATCAAACATAGCATAGACCCACTCCTCTTCCTCTTTAGCAATCTGCTTCATTTCAGGATCATCACCATCCCTCCACTTGTTGAGGATGTTCTGAGTGATAGCCAGATGCTGATTCTCATCCCTTGCAATCAGAGAGATGATCTTTGCTGAACCTTCCATGAGCTTGAGTTCACCAAAGGCGAAAGAACAAGCAAAACTAACGTAGAACCTAATACCCTCAAGAATGTTAACATTGGCAACTGCTCTGTACAGTTTTCTTTTGACATCTTTGAGTGACTCCTGTGCTGATGGAACTTGTTCTAAGGCATGAATCCATTCATTAGAGTTATCATATTGATGTGCTGCATTGATGAAGTCATCATATGATTCTGTTACACTCTTAGCACGCTCAAGAATTCTCTCATCTGAGATGATAGTATCAAAGACTTCAGATGGGTCTGAATAAACGTTCTTGATGATGTAAGTGTAAGAACGACTATGGATCATCTCCATAAATCCCCACACTTCCATACATGCTTCCAATTCAGGAAGAGAACAATAAGGAATGAATGCCATTCCTGGTCCCCTACCCTGAATAGAATCAAGCATAATCTGATACTTCAAGTTAGAAGTATAGATGTGCTTCTGTTCTGGACGCAGTGAATGATAATCACCACGATCTTTTTGAAGTGAGACCTCCTCAGGTCTCCAAAAATAACCAAGTTGCTGAGTTGTTAACTTTTCAAAAACAGGATACTTGTATGAATCATATCTTTGAATTCCCAATGGTTTTCCAAAAAACATGGGTTGTTTTTTGGTATTATGAGATTCTGGATTAAAAACAGTCATACCCCTTACAGGGGTTTTTGTAATATCACTCATTGGAGAAACCTTAAACTGCACAGGATTCACACTCTCCCTCCTCGGCTTGACTTAATTCTTCTAATAGATTATCTAGTTTTGACTTCTCTTCAACTACTTCATCAGTCTTGATGTCATAGGTGTTTTGATAATAAGAAGTCTTCCAACCATACTTATATGTAGTCAAAAGATCATTTGCCATTACAGAAACAGGCACCTCATTGTCAGGATAATTTTCTGGATTGTAACTCCAATTGCCAGATATGGCCTGATCAAAGAATTTCTGCATCACAGACACCACATTTATGTAACCTCTATTGTCAGGCATTTCCCACAAAAGGGTGTAATGGTTCTTCAGTGTAGCATACTGAGGAACAATTTGCTTAAGAGGCCCTTTCTTTGATTTCTTAATGGACAGGTAGTCTCTAGGGGGCTCAATTCCATTGGTTGCATTTGACACAACGGAGCTGCTCTCTGAAGGCATCTGTGCGGACAGTGTGCTGTGTCTGAGACCGTGCTCACTGATAGATGATCTAAGAGATTCCCAATCATGCACCAACTCCTGAGTGGTAATCTCATCAACTTCCTTCTTATATGTATCAATAGGAAGAATTCCATCAGCATACTTAGTGCGACCAAAGTATTCACAGTGACCTTTCTCTTTAGCAATCTGATTGGATGACTTTAGAAGGTAGTATTGGAAAGACTCAGAAAGACCATGAACAGCATCCCATGCTTCTTGTGATCCATAAGAATATCCTAGTTTTGCCAAATAGTGTGCCAGACCAATGAATCCCACTCCAAGGGATCTACGTGCCTTTGTAGCAACCTCTGCTGCCCTTACAGGATACTCTTGATAGTCAATGAGTTCTTCCAGACCCCTGACAGAAAGATCACAAAGTTCTTCCAGTTCTTTATCAGAATGAATCTTTCCAACATTTACAGCAGAGAGAATGCACAGAGCAATCTCACCAGGCATTTCCTCATCAATATGATTGATAGGATCTGTGGGCAGGGTGATCTCCTGACACAGGTTAGACATGTTCACCTTGTCTTTGAAAGAAGAATGACTGTTGCAGTGGTCAATGTTCATAATATAAACACGACCAGTCTCTGCTCTCTCCTTTAGAAGATCTAGGATAAGTTCTTGAGCCCCAATTTTCTTTCCAGGAATAGACTGATCCTGTTCGTAGCCCACATATAGTTCGTCAAAACTATCAGTTCCAAAAGCATCATAGAGACCTGGAACATCATGAGGAGAGAAGAGAGTAATTTCCTGATTCTTGATGAATCTTTCATAGAAGAGTTTAGAAATTTGGATGCTGTAATCGAGCTTTCTGACACGATTATCCTCTGTCCCTTTATTGTTTTTAAGTACAATGATATCCTCTATTTCTTGGTGCCAGATAGGAAAGTGAACTGTAGCAGAACCACCTCTGATGCCGTTTTGTGTACAGCATCGTACAGTTGATTCAAACTTTTTAAGGAAGGGGACAACGCCTGTGTGTTGTACCTCTCCACCTCTGATTTTAGAGTTGATGCCACGGATTCTGCCTGCGTTAATCCCGATTCCAGCCCTCTGTGCAACGTATCTGCCAATAGCCATATCAGAGCTAAAGATACTATCGAGGGTGTCATCAACATCAACGAGAACACAAGATGCAAATTGACGCAGTGGTGTCCTAACTCCTGCCATGATTGGCGTTGGGATGTTGATTTTGTGCTTGCTGATTGCATCATAGTATCTCTTTACGTATGATAGTCTGTTCTCTTTGGGGTAGTCCCTAAAGATAGTCAATGCAATCATGATATACATGAATTGTGGAGTCTCGTAAATTCTTCCAGAACTACGATCCTGCACTAGATATTTATCTGCTACCTGCCTGAGACCAGCATAAGTAAACAGAAAATCCCTATCATGATCAATAAATGTTTCTACCTTCTCAATTTCTTCAATTGAATACTTGGTAAAGATATCCTTATCATAGTTATTATCATAAGCACATTTGGTAATATGATCCTTCAAAGAAGGCAGTTCACGCATCTTACCATACAGTTGCTTTCTTAGAGAGAACAAAAGAAGGCGAGCAGCAACAAATTGATAGTTAGGATGCTCCAAATCAATCAAGTCAGAAGCACTCTTAATCAGAATCTCTTGAATCTCTGCTGTAGTGATGCCATCATAAAACTGAATGCCAGAGGTCATCTCAACTTGACTAGCAGAGACCCCTGCAAGACCCCTGGTTGCCTCTTCAACCATCAGATGCATCTTCTCCAAGTCAAGGGATTCAATTCTTCCATCCCTCTTTTTTACTTTTGTACCATTGCTCATATCTTTTTCCAGGTATTGAATTTAAGTTTTGCTTCTAAACCAGAGTGTGTATTTGATTCTACCAATTGCTGAACATGATGTCCAGCTAGGACCATATCATTTATGTCCTTTTCCCTAATGTTGGATGGCCAAATGACAAGAGAATCACCTTTGTCAATTGTGCGTTGGATCCTTGAGACGATTTCTTTGTTTCTTGGTTCATTATCGTAGACCCACACAGGATTGCTAATCCCCCAAGCAACAACATCACAGTCAGCTCCACACATAGCAATCGAATTGCAAAGGAATGTGCTGTCGAAAGGTCCTTCTGTAACATAGACTGGAGCATCTTTTTTGACCTTATCAAGTCCATAAATCTTTGGCGCCTCCTCATCCAACATAATGGTTAAGTATTTAATAGGGTTTGAAGATAGCGCTCTTCCCTGAACCCCAACAAGTCTCTCCCCATGATAGAGAGGTATAACTATTCTTCTTTCCCCATACTTTGTACTTTCAAAAGATTGGGGTTTAATTGTGTTTACAAACTCTTTAAAGTTTTCAGCGTAATAAAACTCTCCTGAAAAGATTGCTCTATCATGGAGATACCTTTTGGACACTGATACATCAAAAGCATCAGGAAGATCAATCTTAGTCTTTTGTTTAAAGACTGGTTTTGAATCTCCAACACTCTTAAAAACATCTTCAGGAGTTTCTGTCACGTAGTTTTTACCAGTATGACCCTCTTTGAATTTTTCAAAGATATACTCCCTATGTGTCTCTGGATCAATATCTTTCAAGAAGTTATTGAAAGAAATATTCAACCCACAATTGTGACACTTAAAGTTAGTGTTATTCTTTACTCTGTAAAGATAACCTCTTGCTTTATTCTTGTTCTTCTGAGAATCACCACAAATGGGACACCTAAAATTATAAAGATTTGCTTTTACTTTCTTAAATTTAGGAAGTCTTGAAGAAATCAGATTGATGTATTTCACATCAATATAATCCATGCTGTTAGTTTGTATAACTCCTTTCTATTGTAGTTGGTGCTGCCTGCACTGTCAAGAGTTTTGAAATAATTGTACTAGTGTTCATGGCAAAAGTTATGATTGCCATTGCTCCAAGAGACATCCAAACTCTTTTTTCTATTTGACGTAATCTTTGCAGCACACTGTCATTATCTGAGTCCATTTTATCACGGAGTTTGTCAATTTTTGCAAATAATATATCGTCAACTTCTTGTTGTTTTGATATTCTTTCTTCATGGACAGCAAGCATTCTGCTAACTGTAATATTTACCTCACTTAATTTTTCAATTGCATCATCAATTTTTAAAATGACAGGTTTAAGGTCTTCAATCTTTTGTTCTAATACTGCCAACTTAACTTGTTCTTCCATCTTGAGGCTTGAAGTAAGGATTGAAGTCTAGTGCCTTCTTCTTTGCTTTTCTTTCTTGTCTCTTTGTTCTTCTATCCATCAAATCTTTGATGGCTTTCTTTACATATTTGTTTCTGCCATCCAATCTCATGACTGGATCATAACCAGCAGTAGGCCCACGAGCAGGGGAGGAACCACTAAATCCGCCAGATCCCCCAGGAGGATTTGCCACCATGCCTTCCTCATTGACACTGAATTCACTATACATTGCTGTACGAAACGCATCTATAACTCTGTCAATTTTATCCTTGTCCATTAGTGACTCTCCTTAATTCCTCTAAACATTTTTGATCCATATCAATATCATGAATAATGGTTCTAGGATACTCTGGAAGTCTATTCAAAAATACTATAAAAGTCTTTATGACATCCCACAAGTCTCTGTCAAACTTATAAAATAACATAGGAGTAGTGGCATCACCAAACACATTGTACAAAATGATAAAATGATTTATCAGTAAATGTGTTTTGAGTTCACCACTACTCTTATAACTCTTCAACAATCTTTTAATGTATCTGAAGTGATTCAGATCCTTTTCAAAATCAGCACGTGTAACTGCTTGTGGATTCTCATAGTTTTTAATGGCAAAGAGAAGAAAGTTCTTCTCATTCAATTCAGTAAAAAGCATTTAATCAGACGGGAGTTGGGTATGCAATAGATCCATCGCCAGTGCTGATTCCAGACATAGCAACTAAGGTTTCAGATTTGACTCTGAAGTTACCATGGTTGTCAATGTAGGTCTGAACACCAACCCATCCCTCATGACTTACATGATAGGAACCAGTTGTTGCAGTAGAAATACCATAGGCAAGTTTGTCATAACCATCTACCAATCTGGTGAAGGTGATTGCAGTTCCTGCATTGATTGTCAGACCAGCACCAATTGGAGAACCAAGAACAACTCCAGTGGTTCCAATAGATGCAATTGGAGTGTCAACACCAGATGCAGAAACAAGGTGATCACCTACCTGGATCACATCTGTTCCCATGTCATTAAGTGCAACAGTGGTGAATCCAGCAGGAGCTTCAATTGTTGCAGATGTAAAGAAGATATTGGTGTATGATGGTGCAACAAAATTAGTTTCAGAATATGAAGAGTCAAGAACAGATGACTTAGGAAGCTGAGATACAGTGAAGTCAGTTCCTGCAATGGCAACACCTGAGAGACCCATTGTTGATCCAATGGTCAGAGACTCAGAACTTGCAACACTAACTACAACTGCATCACCATAATAGATTCCACCACCACCTCTTGTGCCAAATCTGATTACATCACCTTCTGAAAGTCCACCAGCAATACCGAATGATGTACCAGTTCCTGTGACAACTCTAGTTGCATAGTTGAGACTTACTGTGCCAGCTGATCCAACATTGTCGTTATTACCCCAAAGTGCCATGTCTTTGTCCTATAAAAGAATACTTTGCTTCAAATATTTATAAAAATAGGAGACCCGTTGGATCTCCTAATACATCATTCCTCTCTTGCTTTGATTGCTTTGGAGACCACTTCAAGCAACTGATCATCCATGTCAGTCTTAGTCAACTTAACCGCTTTAGCAAGGATAACAAGACAGATCTCAACCATCTTCTCACCCAACTCTTCGTTTTCTGGGATTTTGGAGACTGCATCTTTAATAATTTTTGACGCTAGTGGAAGTAAAAAAGCAAGCATGATGAACCTCAGTAGGGTTTATAATGTATATATCACATCTATCAATAATATCTTGTGTTTCTATGAACACTATATGGTGTTTTTTTATCTACAGTATAATTGGTTCTCTTTTTTGCTGCTTCAGTATCCTTAGAAAAGTCACTAAATTTTTTCTTTCCTTTCTTTTCATTTTCCACTTTCTTCATAAATTTTTTATCTGTGAGAAGAGAAGATCTAAGAGACTCTTTTAACTTACCACTACGAGGATCAATTTCTCTTCCCATTTGGTCAAAGGCACGTTTGGGCAGCATCTTCTTCAATTGCTTTTCATATGCTGCTTTTTTCTCGTCCTTCTTCCTTTGTTCTTCACCACCATAATATGCCATCACTCAACACCATATCTACGATCAGATTTGCTGGTGTCCATATTGTCCTTTGCCATCTTGGTAGCAGTAGCATACATTACAGACTTGGCATCTTTGCCATATCTATCCTTGAAGCTACTAAACTTCTTCTTCATTCCCTTGACAATTCTTTCCTTCTCACCCTTTTCTGCCTTGTCAAGAACTCTTTCATCAACCTGCTCTACTTCTTCTTGGCGAAGCGACTTACGACGCTTCTTCTCCATCTGTTTACGAGTAACAACTTCTCCTTGACCACGATTGGCATCAGGGTCCCAGTTATTAGGTGGAGTATAGTTACTTCCAAAAGCTTTGATATTAGATCTTACACGAGCAGTTTCTTTTTTATTACTGGTGCGACGTGAGTCTTCTTCAAGTTGCTCAACATCTTCTTTGTGTAGATCCATAAGTTTTTTATCAGTCTTCAGTGCCTGAGCAATAGGACTTCCAGCACGCATTTCACGCTTTGCCTTTGTCTTAGCAAGCAATCTTGCCTTTGCAGCATCCTGCTCATCTTTAGGAATGGAAGTGACAGCACCAACTTTTTGATCTACATCACCAGGAGCATATCCTTCATGAGCACGACCCATGGGAATTTTACCAGATCTCTGTGCCTGAAGTCTCTGACGATCAAGCATCTGTTGCTTCTTCATCATCTGTGACTTAATTTGAAGTTGCTTCTTTTGATCTGGTGTCAATTCCTGATCTTTCTGATCTTGCTCATCAATCTCAACAACCTCAAGAATAGTTCCACCAATTTCTTTAATTGCTTCCTGCATTGAAGGATTAATTACAATCTTATTTTTTACTTTCTTCTCTTTGATGGTTTTCTCCATCTCATCATCAGTCTTTGGATCTGATGAAACTACTTCACGAAGTTCAAGTTCATCTCTCCAAGAAGAATATCTCTCAGTCAAACCAAGTTTTTGCTTGACCATTTGACGCTCAGTTGAACTGATGCCAGACTGAGATCCCATATAATCATTAAAAGCCTTAAAAAGATTACCACCTTCTTTTCTTGCCTTATATCTAATCGCTTTGGTCATCTGAGTGACCCTACCTTTCACCTCTTCTGGTGTATTGTCTTGTTCAGAGATCATGACACTAGATTACTTTTTTTTCTTATATTTATTTATGAATTCCCTCCCATAACCCTTATATGGTTTAGCACCATATTGAAGGTTAGTATCATCTCCTTTTTCAAATCCAGGTGTAATAGCAGCAGCATTTTTAAAATAACCTGCTGTTCCAACTAATGTATTTGGTTTACCAGGAGCTCTATTCTTTCTATTCATCTTAACTTCACTATATTCACGCAGATCTCTAATCCAAGACTTGAACATGATATTGTCTTCAGTTACACAGATAAGATAGTTA
>Ga0070746_10000778_pt1 | contig 19169 bp, 2 predicted proteins | sample VirMetDEL_Mar_21_FD_77016 | JGI IMG/M metagenome (GOLD analysis project Ga0070746, IMG submission 77016) | Aqueous microbial communities from the Delaware River and Bay under freshwater to marine salinity gradient to study organic matter... | ecosystem: Environmental > Aquatic > Marine > Coastal...
CTCCTTCGGCCACCAAAACTTTACCAGCTACACCATCCCCTACTAATACTAAAGATTCTCAGCCAATAGTAACTCAATCTAGCACGCCAACATTTAGTGTTACTCAAACAAATTCAGCAACATTAACACCAACTGCAACGCCAACCATCACGCCAACAGAAACTCTTCCAGCATTTTTGACAGAATGTTTTGGTGTTAATCAGCAAAATATTGATATTTCAGTTCAGAATAATAAATACTTTTTTGAACAGCAAGGTAAGGTTAGCGAAGAAGGGGCATGCCTTGCGCTTGAAAGAGGAGTTGCTTACAATTTAAATATAGATGCATCAAGCCACCCATTTTGGATTAAGACGACAAATACCGCTGGAGATCAAGATGCATTTAACGATGGAGTAACCAATAATGGGCAGAATCAGGGCGTATTAAATTTTGATGTTCCCTGTGATGCGCCAGACACATTATTTTATCAATGTTCTGTCCATTCAAGTATGAGTGGAATTGTTAATATATTTGGACTGTGTGAACCAGTCCAGGCCACACCAACTGCAACAATAACTAGCACAAACAGTCAGACAATAACTCCCACATCAAGCCAAACAGTTACACCTACAGCAACAATTACAAAAGATTTTCAAAAACCAACTTCAACACCTACATCATCTTTGACGGTTAGTTCAACTAATACGCCAACTAATAGCATTACTCCGTCCACAACAACGACTCAAACAAATACTCCGTCTCATACCCCATCAAATACCTTAACACCAACTCAAACTCCATCGGTTACGGCAACTAACAGTAGTACACCTTCGGTTACAGCAACTAATACTAATACTCCATCAGTTACGCCTTCTGTAACTCAAAGCTCAACAACAACTCCATCTGTAACCCAAACTAATACGGCCACTCCATCTGTAACCCAAACTAATACGGCCACTCCATCTGTAACCCAAACTAATACGGCCACTCCATCTGTAACCCAAACTAATACGACCACTCCATCTGTAACCCAAACTAACACTAGCACATCTTCAGTTACTCCTTCTGTAACCCAAAGCACAACGAATACTCCATCTGTTACTCGAAGTCCTACTAATACTCCTTCTATAACACAGACTAACACAATAACTGAAACAAGCACAGTTACTCCATCAGTTACAGAGACTAATAGCGTAACACCAACAATTACGCCTTCCATAACAAAGACTAACACTACCACACCTTCAGCCACGCCTTCTGAGAGCGCTACTCCTAGCATTACTCCTTCATTTAGCTCAACGGTAACTCAAAGTCAAACTCAAACAGTTACACCTACTAAAACTAAACCTTTAGCTACTCCAACTCCAACTATTACTAATACATCTAGCGTAACTTCAACTGCAACAGTTACACCTAGTAAAACTAAACCTTTAGCTACTCCAACTCCAACTATTACGAATACATCTAGCGTAACTTCAACCGCAACACCTTCAGTCACTAACACTCAAACATCTTCACTTACTCCAACAGCTACAGTAACACCAAGTGAAACTAAACCAGAAACTCAAAACCCTGAAACGGAGGTAATAACAATCATTGCTGACGCATCACAAAGAACGGAGGATCAATTTTACCTCCTAAGCGAAGATTCATCAAATAACAGTAGCCTTTTAAGCAGAACTCTTTCAAGCTTTCCACAATGGCCACAAGGAGCAACTGGATTTAGTATTGACTCATTGACGGTTGGAACCACTAATAGTCAATCTTCTTCATTGGTTACTGGGATAGATATAAAATCTCCGCAAACTGCTGGAAACGTAGCAGTTGGACCTTTCTTAAGAGAAGATCGTGGAAATATTTTCATTGGTAGCACAAAAACATTCCAATGGCAAGGAGCAAGTAATGGAGATGAAATTGAGTCGACAGCAACAACAGAGATTCCTATGCAATTTAGCGGAAATGGAGCAATCGGGTCTGCTGCCCCAGAATATTTGTTTGATTTCGGTCTGGCCCAATGGAACTCATCTCTTTCAACCGTTACAGATGTAGCGATGGTTCAGAAAAATTCGGATAATCCAGAAATTATATTCAAAGTTAAGGTATTCTCTGAAGTAAATAATCAAGTTCAGGCATCGCAAGAAGCATTTGCTGTTACATTTAGCGGAAGGTGGCATTTTTGATAAAAAAAATTTTCACATATATTTTTTATCTGTGTATTTAATTTAAACTATAATTTTTAATTTTAAAATATCATGAGCAATTTACCCGCAAGGAATAGAGTTATTTACCAAAGTGAAGCCCTGTTTGTTTCCCCAGACACGACAGGACACCATCTGTATTATTTACCACCTGAGTCAATTACTGGAGGTTGGGCTGATAGGCAGGAGTACACGGGAGATTGTTTTGTTCAAGGTCTGGGTACTGCAGAAGAAAGTAATGGGCAGTTGATTTTTAACGCTTGTGATGGAACGCTAGTTAAGCAACAAGGAGATGATTATGTAGAAATCGAGGATTTTAAATTTAAAACTTTTGCATGTAATAGTGGAGTGGGTGAATATTGGCAAAAAGGTTCGGGCATGCATGGAGCTCACCCAGTATTAGAAGCTGCTGGCTTTACTGGTCTTCTCGATACTTTTCATGGTCAATCAACTTTTTCAAAGGATATTAGTAATACAAACATGCATGGACTAAAATACCTGAATTCTGAACTGGACTATAATTCCATGACTCAAGAAGGCAAAAGTGAAACTACATGGGGTACTGCAACTAGACAATTAAAGAGAGTTCAGAATGCAAATTACAGTTTCACCATAAACAGGCAAGATGTTAACCAATTCGGCCAACTAGCAAGAATTGACTCAGTAATATTAGAATCTCCTACTGTTAGTATGGACTTTTCTTATTATCTTACTGATGCTGAAAATGAAAGACTGCTTGGAATGAATACCGACGGAAACTATCAAAGCTTGTCTGGAATAATGACCCGTACTCAAAATGAATATGGTAACAATTTCTTTATATTGACGGTTCCTGAGGGTCGCGATGCGATTAAGGGAGACATTGCATCTGCTGACGGAGATAAGACGGTAATTAGTGCTGGAAATGTGTATATTACTGACTACTCAATCGAAGGTAGTGTTGGATCATTCCCGACTGCATCAGTAAGCCTCGAGGCTTTGAATATTAAGTCTGATGTGGGAACTTCTTTTAAGTCTCTACCATCAGTAGATTCTCAAGATGGAACTAAAATTTGTGATACTTGCTTTCTTTTGCCTCCTGCAGAATCTGGAGATGGATCAAGCGTACTTAAGCCTGGAGATATAAGTATTGACCTTAAAAATGCTGGTTTGCTATCTAAACAAATGTCTGGAGACAGCTTAGGTTATGGATCAGAGGATAAGGGTAGCGCTCATATCCAAAGCTTCACGATCTCTACTCCTATGGGTAGAACAGCCCTTCAAAGGTTGGGTAGTACCTATGCATTCGCCAAGGAAATTGACTTTCCTGTCACATGTACTCTGAGTGTAAATGCATTAGTATCCGACTTAAAAGATGGAGATTTAGTTGATCTAATGTGCGGGCAAAGCTATGATCTAAAGGTAAAAATGCAAGATCCAAAATGCATTGATTGTAACCCAAATACAGCTGACCCCTCTTTAGTAATTAATTTCAAAGGAGCGGTTCTTGATTCAGAAAGTTTCAGTTCTGCAATTGGAGACAATAAAACCGTAGACTTGACCTTCTCCACTCAAATCGGTGGTCCAGAAGATAATACTGTAGGAGTATTCATTAGTGGTGCAGAAAATAAAGCAGGCGCAGACAAAAAGAGTAAGCTCCCACCTCAAGTTAAAGATGGTAAATTCTGGGAGTGGGGTTATACTGGAATCGGAGCAACCACTGGAGATGCAACATGGAGCGGTGAGCTATACGACAACGAAGAGCTTTATAGAGGATACTCCATACCAGACTCTTAAACTTAAGCTAAAAAAACTTAAATTATTACACCACAATCTTCGGGTTGTGGTGTAATTGTTTATTAAGGTATGAGGAGTTTTTTTAGTTCAGAATGTGCGGGGCTTTTTGTTGGCTCTGCGCCAGCTTTCAGAAGCCATAAGAATGAAGAAAGGTCTTTCTTAAGGCAGTTATCAAAAATTCAATCTGTTTCTTATGGATTTGATATTAATAGAGAAGAAATTAAGCAACTTGGCCACGAAGACTTACTGACAAGAAGAATTAATGTCATATCTCAAAACCCAAATCCTGGCAGTAATATAGATGTAAATATTGAGCCTGTGCCAGTTAATTTTGAATTTGCATATCTACCAACATGCGGGCTAAATGAATATTTATTAAATTTTAATGTAGTTGCTTCTGGCCAAGCTGCAGAAAACAGTTTTATATCTAGGCATTATGGAGATAAAAATTTCTTTCTTGTATTAAGGGGCGATGGACCAAAGCAAGCTATAGAGCTAAGAGACGATATTGATTATCATGGGCATTATGTGCTTGGAATAGGGAACGCTTTCGCAAATAGCTATGCAGTTTCTGCAAATATAGGTTCCCCTATAGTGGCTTCTGTGGGCTATCAAGCTTCTAACATAAAATTAGATTTATATTCGGGTGAAAGTTATATTCCAGCTATACACCTTTATGATGGTAAATACAAAGATAAATATCAATATTCTTTTGAGCCCCAAAATTTTGGAGCAGAATATGATTATGGAGGATTATTGCCAAACCATTTAAAGGTAAACATCGAAGAGTTAAATGTTGGCGGGGTTGCTTTATCTAGGGATAATGCAAATGCAACCGCTTTTAATATAAACCTAAATTTGCAGAGAAGAAATTTATATGGTTTCGGATCTATGTATCCTTACGATAGGAAATTAGATCTACCTGCCAGGGGATCACTATCACTTGATATAATAAAAAGAGATTTAGAGGAAGGTAATTTAAATGAAATACTTAAAAAGGATAAATCTTACAAAATAGAAATACAATGTAGGAGTCATTGCCCCGAAGATCAAGTTTGCATTGAGACAAATATTGAAAAACAATACTTAATGACTTATGTTATTGATAATGCAGTATTGAAAGGAAAGAATACATCTTTAAATGTAAATGATTATGCGACAACTCAGGTAGATTTTGACTTCACTTTAACTAGAAGTAACGGATTTTTAATTAGTGGGGGTTGCCTTGATCCAATTTTAGCTACTGGATCAAATAATCCAGAGCCATTTGACTTACTGTCTTCCGACGATATAGATGATTGGGAGTACCCAATTATTGTTCCAACGAATACTTTGTCAAAGACACCCGCACCAACAATTACTCCAACTAGAACAACAACTAGAACGGCCATACCTACCGTAACCCCAACAAAAACTGTTACTGCAACAAGCACTGTTACATCAACTCCTACAGTAACTCCTACAGCCACGCATACACAAACACCAACTAACACCCAAACTCAAACACAAACACCTAGTAATACTGTCACTCAAACTCAAACTCAAACCCAAACACAGACGCAAACTCAAACTCAAACGCAAACACCCAGTAATACCATTACTCAAACTCAAACTCAAACCCAAACTCAAACTCAAACACAGACGCAAACGCAAACGCAAACCCAGACGCAAACGCAGACGCAAACGCAGACTCAAACTCAAACACAGACTCCAACCCAGACGCAAACCCAGACACAGACACAGACGCAAACACAGACACAGACACAAACTCAGACGCAAACGCAGACTCAGACACAGACACAAACGCAGACACAAACGCAAACTCAGACGCAAACACCATCAGTGACCGCAACCCCAACAGTCACCCCAAGTAATACCATAAGTAACACGGTAACCCCTACTGAAACGCCAACACCTGGACCTTTTGCAATTCAACACTTAGCATTTGAATCTCCAGCAACATTTATGCTAGAAGGAGAGGTGGCTGAAATTAATATAGTAAGAGATCCCGTGTTAAGTAATAAAGATCATGTTGCTGTTCAGGTCGATTATGAAACCATTAGTCTAGGTAGCAGTGCAACTTATCCAGATGATTATGAGTATACTTCTGGAACATTGTATTTTAAGTCAGGCGAAATGAAAAAACCTATTTTTGTAACAGGGGCTCCAGTTACATTAAATTTTGAAAATGATGAATTCTTTTTCATGCAATTAAGTAATCCTACTGGAGATAGAGCTTTTGTGACCATAGATACTAATTTGCATCCAATTCTAATATCAGAATCTAATAAGCTACCAACACCGAGCCCAACAAGAACTTCATCTACAACACCAAGTAATACATTAACTAATACTGTAACACCTAGCAATTCAGCAAGTGTTACGGCAACTACTAGTAGTACACCAAGCGTTACTGCAACGCCAAGTAATACAATGAGTAATACAGCAACACCAAGTAGTACACCGAGCCTGACTGTCACACCAAGTAATACAGCAAGCCTAACCCATACCCCCACTAATACAATCACGAATACTCAAACTCCAACAAATACAAATACCCCAACAATAACTTGCACACAAACAATAACTCAAACCCAAACACTAACACCTACATCAACATCGACTAATACACCTACATTAACTCCTACCGTCACAAAAACGCAGACACCAACTAAAACCCCTGATTGGAATACAGAAGAATCTTTCTTTGGTGAAGAGGAGAGTGAAACCACTGGTTTGGCTGTAGCTATGAATTTAGATGGAGACGTTATCGCTATATCTAGCGCATCAAGATTTGATCCAAGTAATGATGATGTCAAAGTATATAAAAGACAGAATTCGGAATGGGTTCAGTTGGGGCAAGATTTAAATTTTCTTAATCAAAGTAGATTTGAGTCAATATCAATGAATAGTGCTGGAAATAGAATATGCGCTAAGAATGTAATATATGAGTATAACGAAGATCAGGATAGTTGGAGTCAGCTAGGTCAGCAGATTTCAGTAAGTAACGATTTTACCTGGAGTCCTAAGAATGGCGTATTAAACGGAGCGGGTAATATTGTTGCTATATCTTTTCCGAGAGCTACTCCAGTAGGTGGCAGTAATGAAGATAGAGAAAGGGGAGTGGTAAGAGTATACAAATATGACCAAGATCAAGATTTATGGATACAATTAGGTCAGGATTTAGAAGGTAAATTACTAAACTCAAATAAGGTACTTTCATCTAGTAATCCAACAATAGGAGGTGCCCCTTACGGCTTAGACATAAGTGAAGATGGTAATGTTGTAGCTTTTTCCTCAAATAGATCTGGATTTAGGCAGGAATCTCCATTTGATCGATATGCTTATGTAGAGGTTTATAGATTAATAAATAATCAGTGGCAAATAATGGATACAGATATAAACCTCGGTTATGGAATAGGAAGAGTGAAGGTATCCTTGAATAAATACGGGAATATTCTAGCAATTGGATTAAGGGATAAAGAGAAAGTTATAGTTTATGAGTACCAATTTGAGAAATGGACAATAATGGGGCAAACTATTAATAATCCTAATGTAGAAGGATCATTTAATAGCGATGAGTTTGGCTATGCAATATCGTTGAGTCGATCAGGTTTTGTCTTAGCTGTTGGCGCTCCTCTGTATGATCCAAAATTAAAGGTAACTTGGAGTAGCGTAGATGCAGAAGCCTTGAATGCTGGAGGGTTATACGTTTACCAATGGAATGGCTCTGAGTGGGAAATTGCAGGAACGTCGATTCAAGGATACTTAGATCAATCAAATGCATTGGATTATATTACGTATAGCACATTAAGTGTTGCTCAGTCTTACGCGAATCAAGTTAGTTATGATAAATATGGATATGCTGTCGCAGTAAATGATGAAGGAGATAGATTGATTGTCGGTTTCCCTCAATTCATGGACAGCTACACTAACGAAAATGAAATTAACGAAGGCAGATATGGCGGATACGAAGTGCTTAAGTTTCTACAAAAAGCTCCTCAGCCAACACAATCACAAACAGCAACCCCAACACAAACAATAACAAATACGCCAACTCAAACGCCGTCTAACACAATAACTTCAACGCAGACTCCATCCAATACAGCAAGTTCAACGCAAACCCCTTCTAATACACATACTCCGACACAAACTCCCTCTAATACAATAACTTCAACAGAAACACCTTCTAGTACTCCGAGTAATACAGTTACATCTACTAATACCCCCTCAGTAACAAATACTCCTACAGCATCATTGTCAATAACTTTAAGTAATACAGTTACTCAAACTAATACCCCAAGCGAAACTTTAACTCAAACTCCAACCACAACAAACACAATTACGAGCACTCCATCTACTACTCAAACACCTAGCGAAACTATTACCCAAACACCAAGTGAAACTATTACTCAAACACCAACATTAACACAAACCCCGAGTAATACTGTTACTCAAACTCATACCCCAACTAACTCAATCACCCAAACCCCTAGCGAAACAATAACGCAAACTTCAAGCGTAACTCAAACTCAAACTCAAACCTCAAGTGTAACCCAAACACCAACTAGTACTCCGAGTAATACAGTTAGCCCAACAGCGACTATATCTCAAACTTGCAGCTCAACGACAACACCTTCAGTAACTACGAGCCCTAAGCACAATCAATATATTCATTTTCAAACAGAACAGATTCAAATGACTGAGGGAAGCGTGGCTGTATTGCAAGTGTATAGAGATTCCGAAACAAGCTATCAAACTTATCCTTATTTCGAAGTTGACTTCAGGACAAAAGAAGCTGATATACCTTCCGCGATAGAGGATGTGGACTATCTTTTTACCTCTGGAACTCTTCGTTTCTTTGAGGGGCAAATGAATGCAGAAATACATTTAACCAGCAAACCTATTCCCAGTGACCAAAATTCAGAACAACCAGAAATTTTTTATGTTGAACTTTATAATCCTAGGAGTAGTGATGCAACTATTGTAATCCTAAACCCAGAAAAAGAAATAATGATTATTGAGCCATGATTATTCAGTCCATAATAAATTTAGAGCTAGAGGCAGTTGAGATTTTTGAATCTGAATCTGTTTTGCTTAAATTGGTTAGGACAGGTGATATTGATTTTGCTTGCTCTGTTGATTACGAGACTTCTTTAATTCCAGATGGTACAGCTTGGGAGTTTTTTGACTATCAACCAGTAAAAGGAACTATTATATTTGAAGCTAACGAATCTGAGGCTTTTATCAAAATTCAAAGTTTACCCTTGCAGTCTAATTTCAATAATGAGCCTGTGGAGTATTTTTATCTAAATATTAGTAATCCGAAAGCCATAGGTAGTGGAGTTGTGTCATTGGGTCAAAATATATCAACTAAAATTTTAGTAATTGAGCCATCACCAACACTTACTCCCACACAAACACAAACTCCCACTGAGACCCCAGTGACTAATTTCTTGTCATTTGATTTGAATTCAGTGAGAATCAGTGAAACTCAGTCAATTTTTATAAAAGTTATCAGAGGGGGAGACTTAAGCTTTGATTGCTCTATAGATTATTACACGACGTCTAACCCAGATGGCACAGCTTGGGAGTTCTTTGACTATAAACCAACGGAAGGAACTCTTACTTTTGAACCTAACGAATCTGAGGCCTTTATAGAAGTTCAGAGTTTACCTTTACAGGCGAATTTCAATGATGAACCTATAGAGCATTTTTACTTAAAGATAAGAAATCCAAGCTCTAACAAAATAGCTATAGGCGCAAAAGATTCTATTAAAATAGAAATAATTGAATTAAGTAGAACTCCAACCCCGAGCTTAACATCAACAGAAACTCCTTCTCAAACAGTAACATTAACGCAAACCCCAAGCAATACTGTGACTAATACGGCGACAGTTACTGAAACAATCACTACTACGCCAACTAATACAGTTACATCCACTAATACATTAACTGCAACTCTATCAAATACGGCCTCAAGCACTCAGACTCCAACGCATACAGTAACGCCCTCTGAGACAGCTAGTACCACAAACACGCCTACTGTTACGCCAACTAAAAAACCTTTCATTAACCAAAAAATTCAATTTAAAAATGCCAATGTATTTGTTACTGAGGGTGAGGTATATGAGATTGTTGTAGAGAGATCAGACCATGGAGTGGCTCCTATAAGAGCTAAATATAAAGCTGGTGCGATGCTGGATTCTACTGCGTGGGAATTCTTTGACTTTCTCCCGACTTCTGGCGAATTGTTTTTTGATGAGTTGATTAGGGAGGATTCAATTTTAGTAACGGGAGTGCCAATAAATTCTCCAGTTTTTAATAATGAGCCTATAGAGCATTTTTACATAGAGCTTTTTGATCTTACTTCCGAAGAAGATAAAGTCAATCCCAGTGTTAAGGGAGTTAATCCATTAAAAGTTAACATAATGGAGATTAGTCAAACTCCAACAGTTACTCCCACAGTAACATATACAAGTACAAGAACTCCTACTCAGACAACAACTCAAACCAAGACGCCCACAAATACAAAAAGTCCAACTATAACCCCAAGCGAAACTACAACTCCAACGCAAACTCCGTCATTAACGCATACCTCTACTTACAGTAATACTGTAACTCAAACACAGTCAACAACGTCTACCCATACACCATACCCTACACCGACACCAACAAGAACAAATACTCCGACATACACTAGAACTCCAGCAATGACCCCGAGTGATACCCCTATTACTGGAGAGTTTTGCGAAGAGTTTGCTTTTGTTGTTGGTGATAACACATCATTTACAGATCTCTCTATATATGTTAGGGATTTTCTTTATGACCCATTAAGCTACAATAATCATAAAAATTCGTTAATCTATCATGTGAATTTTGGGGACGGAGAAGTTGAGAGAAATAATTCAATGAAGTGGCATGATGGACACAAGGCTTATGAAGGAAAGACCTCTCATTTTTATCCAAATCTTGGAGTTTACGACGCAATAGTTGTAGTAGAGAACCCAGAAACTAAAAGGAGGTCTTTATGCGCTAATGTTGAGGTTATTATAGATCAGAAAAAACTGGATATATGTTCACAGATGCATGTTAGGGCTGTCGAGGAAGCTGGTAGTGAAAACTTTTTTGATGCAGGTATAAATAGCTTTGAGGTGAATCGATTTGGTAATGTTGTAAACTCTAAAGCTGTAGAACCAATTTACGGACCTTCTAGTATAAAGTTTGATGGAGCTTTTGATTATTTAGAAATTGAGGATACTAAAAAAAGATTTAACTGGATACATAATAGCACTCAAGATAAGTGGACAATAGAAACATGGATTAATTTATCAAGCTTAAAAAATAATAATCCTATATTAGTTAATTCATTTGACGACGATCATGCAGGTTTTAGACTGGCATTTATAGATGTCGGGGTTTTAGTATTTGACTTATTTAGTCCTTTAGTTCAGGGTAGAGCATTTCATTTAAGCGATAGAAACTTTAGCTGGGAGACAGGTAAATGGTACCACATAGCTGTTGTTAAATATTATGATACCATATCATTGTATATAAATGGAACAATGATCAATTCAGGCACTTTACTTGCCGAAAGAACATCCACAAAAAGTCCACTTTTAAACCTATTAATAGGTAAGGAGGTAGATAATTATTTTCATGGATATATTCAAGACATGAGGATTGTTCAGGATGCAATTTACCCTGAATATGCTCATAGAATTAACGATTCTTTTGAGGTTCCTTCTGATTTTCTTTTTGCTGATTGTTATATTGAACCTCTTCCTTGCTCTGCATTCCATCTTCAGAGTGATGTAGAGGTTGATGATATTGAGCAAATTACTTCATTTATAGATTTATCCATCAATGATGTACCAGTTTTATTTAAGGGCGGCCAAACCTTGCATACAACCGAGATAGAGCCTATCTATGGAAGATCTTCTATGTCTTTTGATCAATTAAGCTACATGGAAGCTCAAGAGGATTTTAAATATTTAAATAGAAATAGTGAAAACTGGACTATATCTTTATGGGCTTGGATTGATGAGATAGATACTGGAAATCAAATAGGTAGTAGTGGTTCAACCATAAATGCTTCTGATTTTCCTGTTTATATATTGCATAACACAATTAATCAAAATGGAATTAAGCTCTATTACACAAATGGATACTTTGGTTTTGAGGTTTGGGATAATGCAGAATTAAAGCTAGAATTAAAATCAAATAATTTATATTCAACTATATCAATTAAAGAGTGGAATCATATTACTATTATATATAGAGAAAATAAATATAGAATGCTTATTAATGGTTCTATTGCTGATTTAACATATAGAAAATACATAAGCTCTAATATAAATCCAGAGTATTATTTTACAATTGGCGGAGGTTACACAGGAGGAGATTACGAAAATAAATTCAGAGGATATATGCAAGATCTGGTTATTTATAGAGCTTCTGTAGATGAAAAAAGGATACCGCCAAAAGAATTAACTTCTAGCGTATGTAGAATACCTTTTGAGAGAGAGAATCCTTGCTCGCAGTTATTGATTCAAAGCACTTCTAATACAGAAGATAGTCTTTTTACAGATTTGGGTTTTTATAATTTCGAAATAGTAGGTAATGCATCTCATTCTTTTAATAGAAATGTTTTTGGAGAAAGTTCATCCATTAGAACCTTTGGGCTAGATGAATACCTTTCAACAAACTTTTTTAATACAGATCCTATAACGGTATTAGAAAGTGATTATGTGAGGGGAGTTCATGGGTTTGATAAAACTCTTGAAGAAAAATTTAGAGATATGCAAATATCGAAAATCGATGTTTACATAAAAGGATCCATACATAAAAAATATAATAGTCAAGGTAACACATGTGGAGCCTGGAGATCTCATTATGGATTTAAATGGGGTTACAAGAAGATAAATTATATTGCTATTTTTGGAGAAGGTCCTAATGGAGAAATTTTAGAATATCCAATATGGGACGAAGATGAATATAATTTTTCATATGAATTAAACTTAAATCCACAACACTTAGGTCATATAACTAGATATCCTTATTATTACGACCATAGAAAAACCTACCATCATAGTATCATTGGAGACTTTCAAAATGTTTTAATTGACGACGATAGTGGATTTGGTTTCGCTGGAAGGGGATTAAGTTCTACTGATAAATTTACATTTAATATATGGCCGCCACTGGACGGAATATCAAGATTCAAGTTGTCAACAGACTTTGAGGTAAATCCAAGTTCATTCCCCACTCACGAAGCAGATTGGCGCCCTGCGATTGGCCCTTGCGATTTCTTTACTGATAAAGAAGCTGATCCTCAAGCTTGGTCCTACCAAGGGTCAACATGGAAATACGCTAATTATAAGGCTTTATATCCAGATCAAAATTGCGAATCAACAATTGCATGCAGTAGAAGCTACTGGAGATCTGTATATGGATATCAACATAGAAGGTTAGATATAACTAGATACGTACCTAGAGAAAATTTAAATCATAATTTTGTAAATAGAACTCAAGACTTCACGATGGAGTGTTGGGTTAACTTTACGGATGCAAAGCAAGATCACGGTATATTCAAAAAACAAAAAGATTCAGACAATACATCTTACTGGTCTTTGGGACACATGGGTAGCATGCAGAATGCGCCACATCAACAGTCAGTCCCAAGTGGAAAAACAAGATGGTTTAGTTGGGAAGTTAAGAACTTAGACGAGACAGTTCAAAAAATAAATTTCTTCTCTCCCTTTACCCTCACAAACCAAGCATGGTATCACATAGCTTTAGTTAGAAAAAAAGTTTCTGATTGGCAGTTGTATATTAATGGGCTACACTGCGCTGTTCAACAGGAAGACATTCAAACTGGAGAAATTTTTGGATCAAAATCATTTTCAATTAATAATTATGATGGAAATTTATTTATAGGTAAACACAATTCCAGCTTCTTGAATACAGAAACTTATTTTCAGGACATAAGAATGCTGTCTAATCAAGCTTTAGATAAAAGAAATTTTCCTCAGCCTTCATTAATAGAGCCAAATTGTGAAAGTTATTGCCCAATTGTTCACCTGCAAAGCGACGCTCAAAAAGGTGATGATGTTTTTTATGACTCAACTGTTCAAAACAATGAAGTAGATAGTTACGGTAACATGCTTCATGATACAGAAAATATACAATACGGAAACTCTTCTTTTGCTTTTGACGGATCAACTCAATATTTAATGATTTCTGGTGAAGATTTAGGTATTAAAGATCAAGATTTTAATATAGATATATGGATAAAACCTACAGGATTAAATAAATATGAAAATTCAAAAGCAGTAACTTTATATACTGGTATAGATTTCATTACTGAAAATTTCGAGCAAGACATAGAAGAGGAAGAGTCAAGTGAGGATGATTTTGTTGAATTAGAGGATGGTAGCTTGGTTCTAGTTGACGAACCAGCCGAGGGAACTGAGGGCCAGGGAGATGGCATGACTCTTGAATCTGAACAAGACTACTTCTATTATGGAGGAACTGTTTTTGATTATGGATCAACAAATAATTTTACTGGAGCCGAAAACCTTTATAATTTATCAGTTATAAGTGAAATTTATAATGTTTGGATTCCTAATAGAGAGTATTATGGCTCCGAGTATGTATATCAGGAAGACTCAGGTGGAACGGGCCACTATTACAAATTAATAACGCCAATATCTAATAATGAACCACCAAGTGAAAATGCTGGCGTTTGGGAAGAGGTAGAGTTAGATGATCAGAATTTTTATTTTGTATTAAGTGATGGAGATGTAACTAGCCCAATATTAAAAAGCTCGACTAAAAGACAGATAAACGAATGGTATCATTTTGCTTTATCGAAAAACGATATAAGAAATTCTATGTATATTAATGGAGTTAGAGAAACTTCAGTGGTTGAGCAAACAGGCATTTTAATTGATCCAAGTATTGACATACTTCATGTTGGTAAGAGTTGGAGTGGGCAGGATTATTTTTGTGGAAATATGCAGGATTTTAGAGTCTTTGATAATTTTTCTTATTATGGAGGGGTTGAAGCTTTTGATCCGCCAACGGTCCTAGAGGCTCCTTGTGTGGAAAAATCTTTTGATGCAAGTTGTATATTTACTGAGCTACATATTCAAAGTGATATAAATATTAATAAAATATACGATGCAACAAAAAAGAGAAAAGTAGAAAATAATGGAAATATCGAGATAGTGGATAACGAGATTATTAGAGGTAATTCTAGCTTTTATTTTGATGGGGCAAGTTTCTTATCTGTAGAAGACAATGAAGATTTTTCTTTAAATGATGATATATTTAATATTGAATTTTGGATTAATTTTGACGAAGATTTTCCTGAATTAAATAAATATGGAAGAAGGTATTTACAAACCACCCCTTCTGCGACTCAATCTGTAACACCAACTACAACCTTAGGTCAAGCAACCCCAACCGCAACTCCTACCCCATCCCATACTGCAAGCTCAACAAACACCCCATCAGTAACAATCGATCTAACGCCCACAGCAACTGTTACTCCAACTAGGACAGAGAGGCTTGGCCTGGAAGAATCTGGAATTACCTTGATGGAGCATGGTAGCGTAGGTGATGCTGAAAATTATGCATGGATGATTTTAGCAATAGATGAGTCTATTAGATTTTATTGGTCCGAAGTAGGTGATAATGGTTGGACTAATTGGATTGATATAACTCCTTTAGATTTTGAAACTAAGAAGTGGTACCATCTTTCTGTTTCTTTGGCAGATAAAAAAATAAGAGGTTTTGTAGATGGGCAAATATCTAGTCAAGGAATTTTACATAACCCTATTAAGAACTCAAATCAACCGCTAATTATTGGAAGAAGAATGGGGGTTAGTGGGGCATATTTCTTTAAAGGCTATATGCAGGACATTAAAATTACAAAAAGTAATGTATACAGAAAAGACTTTGTAAGACCTCCTGTTTTATTAAAGAATTGTACTTTTGATGTTAAAACTCCACAGTGTCAAAATAAAATTTTACACTTAAGGGGTCATGAAGATATAAGAGGAATGTTCGATCATAGTTTAGATGATCACTATATCACAAACCATGGGGTTGAGAGATCTAAGAAAAAAATCATTTTAGAAAATTATAATTTATATTTTGATGGAAGTAGTTATCTCGAGACTATTGGTGAAAGGTTGAATTTTAAAAACAAAGATTTTAGCATTGACTTTTGGATTAATATAGACAAGATAATAGAAACTCAACCCATTGAGATATTAAATTTTGTAGATGAAACTCAGGCGGAAGGCTCACAGGAAAGCTTTACTGTTTATTTGTATCAAGGAAAATTATATATAAGATATAATAGAGAGTACTCAGACCAAGAGATTCAATTATTAGCAGACTCCAGTGAGGATGTAACTCAATACCCAGCATGGCAGGCGGCTACAGTTTTTCAAAGCGGAGTTATTTATAAAGGGCAACTATATATTAACACAACTGGAGTATTTGGTTATACAACTCCTGACAAGGATAGTGTTAATTGGAATTTAGCTGACGACGAAGAAAATTTTGTAGAAAGAAAAGAGATAACCATAGAGATACCTTGCTCTATCAAGACAGATAGAGATTACCATGTAGCAATATCTCATTACAAGAACAATTTTGTAGTATATGTCAACGGGGTTGGCTTATATGCAGAAAGAAACTTTCATATTTTTAACGGAAACGAGCACAAGCTTTATGTGGGTGGAGGATTTAGAGAAGATGTAAACTTAGAGGGTCATTTGCAAGATTTAAGAATTGTTGTAAATGAAGGAATTTATACAGATAATTTAGGCGGATCTTTTTTTGTAGAAGATATTGAGCTGAATGAAATAGATTGCGTTAACCCAGTCACTAATTGCGCTCACTTGCAAATACAAAGCGACTCAGTTGAAAAAAATAATCATTTCGACGACTTAGGTATTTTAAGTCACATAATTGTTCCGTATGGAGAGGTTCGACATGATAATCATGTAGACCCAATACTTGGAGACTCAAGTGTATATTTTAATGGTCAAGATGGATTCTTATTTATTGAAAAAAGTGAAGAGTGGAACTTAAGTAATAGTCATCCAGATGAAAAAGATTTTTCTTTTCAATTTTGGTACAACAAGCATTCACATGTTAATAACAATAATGTAGACACAATACTATCAATACAAAACGATAACACTCATTCCTCCGAACGCTATGCTATTGAAATATATTCTGATGAACAGGGTAGTATTCATGTTAAAAGCAATGTTGATGGAAATGATTTAATAATAAAATCTGAAAATTTAAATGAAAATCAATGGTACCATATTGGTTTAATTAGAAGAGGTTATAACGACTCATCTTTACTTATACTTTATGTAGATAGAAAGATTGTTGATTATAATAAAATAGGCAGCAATTCATATAAATATATTAATAATTTTTATGCTACCTTAGGAGCCAGGTTTGACTCTAACTATTCCCATGCAAGTATTCAAGATTTTAGATATATCATGGGTAAATCAGTTAACCCTCTAGGCCATTTTAACTTAAATAATTTTTTGCCATTAAGGTGTGATGAGCCTTGCGCTGAATTAATAATTAAATCAGATCATTCAAATGGATCTACAGATATTGGGGATTTTAGTATATATAGAAATCCAGTTAAAGTTGTTGGCGACGTTCATCATTCTTCACTCAAAAGAGTAATTGGAGCATCAAGCTTGCGATTTGAAGGTCATCAAGATTATTTAATGATAAATAATTCTGATATATTTGACATTAGAAATGACTTTACTATTGATTTTTGGATTTATATAGAGCAAATTGAGGATCAGATAATTGCTCAAGTTAAGAATGCCTGGAATATTTATTTTAATAAACAAGATGAAAAAATTTATTATACTGAAAATTCAGATATTCGATTAAAGTCAAGTAACAAAGTAGGTATAAACTCATGGCATCATGTTGCGATATGCTGTTTTAATTCTCAAGTAACAATATATTTAGATGGAGTCAATGCCGATAGCTCTACTAGGGCAAAAGTTTTTGAAAATAATTCTGAGAATATTATCTTAGGGGGACTTGAGGGTGAATACTTCAAGGGTTATATGCAGGAATTTAGAATATTAAAAGATTTTGCTGTATATAAGAATAATTTTGAATTACCTGAATCATTTAAGAGAAGCTGTGCAGCTGAACCAAAGTTAGCGAGCTGCAGTAATTTAGAATTATTAATTAAACCTTTTATTAGAGATCCATTTATTTACGATAGAAGTGGGAATGATAGTATTATTGCGATTGACGGCGATATAGTAATAGTTAATGAGGATGGAATATTTAATGAAAATTCATTAGAATTTAAAGAAGAGAAGTCAAATTGTCTTGAAGTTATTAAATCTGATAGAGCTAATTTTGATTTACTTAGCGATCAAGATTTTACAATTGAGTTTCATATAAAATGGAATAGAGAATACATTCATAATCAGAGTATTTTAATTTATAAAATAACAGAAGATGTTAAGGGTGGAGAAGATTTTGCGACTGGGGACTATGTAGTAGGTTTAAGGAGCTTGAATGGTAGATCTTCTATATTTATCACGATGTATGATAAAAGGTTGAAAAAAACTTTAGAGTATGAGGCTATTGTTAATACAACCTACATAGAGGATTGGAAGAGTATTGCTATCGTTAATGATGGAGAATACATAGAGATATACGAAAATGGAATAGCCAGAAATAAAAAAATATCAACGAATTCGAAACAATATTTTAAGAATGAAAATTTATTAATAGGGTCAATAATTAATTCTATAGGCAATAGACATTATAAATTTTATGGATTATTGAGTCATTTGAAAATAGTCAAAGGTCAAGCACTTTATTTAAACAACTTTAATTTAGACACAATCAATATTGAAGAGTGCGTTACTGAACCAACTCCAACACCTACCCAAACACAGACGAAAACGCAAACGCAAACTCAGACTCAAACTCAGACCAAAACTTCAACACAAACACAAACTCAGACTCAAACTCAGACTCAGACTTTAACACAAACTCCGAGTGTTACGAATACACCTACGGAGACTTTAACACAAACTCCGAGTAATACAATTACGCAAACTCAAACCCCAAGTAGCACAATAACACAAACACAAACTCAGACGCAGACTGAGACCATAACTCAAA
>Ga0070746_10000779_pt1 | contig 19167 bp, 26 predicted proteins | sample VirMetDEL_Mar_21_FD_77016 | JGI IMG/M metagenome (GOLD analysis project Ga0070746, IMG submission 77016) | Aqueous microbial communities from the Delaware River and Bay under freshwater to marine salinity gradient to study organic matter... | ecosystem: Environmental > Aquatic > Marine >...
CCTCGTTGCTCGGGCCCTAGTCGCTCGTGCCCTAGTTGCTCGGGCCCTAGTTGCTCGTGCCCTAGTTGCTCGTGCCCTAGTCGCTCGTGCCCTAGTCGCTCGTGCCCTAGTATCGCGTGCCCTAGTTGCTCGGGCCCTAGTATTTCAAAAACGGCGTTTTTCCCGCTCGTTTTACTGATTTGCTGGCGTTTTTCGCGCTAACTACTTTTTTACATTTACAACTATTTTACGTTTACAATATATTTACATTTACAATTGATTTACATTTACACTTTTTTAAACACCTTTTTACATGTGTAAAATTTTTACATTTACAATGTTTTGACATTTACACTTGTAAATATGTTGTAAAAAACCGCTTTACAAATATTTTGTAAAAGTTTTACAAAAAGAATGTAAAATTTATTTTGCGGAAGGAATGCTGCGTAGGCATATTGATTACCGAGTCAAAATTTTTAGCAGCCTTAGCGACCTCGAGCCTCGCGAGCTGACGGCCAGATTTTTAGGTTCCTAGCTAATTGTTTTTTTTGTATATTCCTGACGTTTTGACAAATTAGATATTTGTCGCCCTATTTTGGCTGTCTTTCTACATATGCCAAAAGTCCCCCTGTTCAAATCGCACCAGCTTCTCGGTAAAATTGCTCAGGAATTATTTTACACTTTATTAGCACAAAAGGAGCATAAAACGATTTGACACGAGATCGACGGGCGCTACCTTTGAATTTGTGCAAAACCTGTACACTAACCGGAACCTAAGCCAAATTGTCATTCGTGAATCGTCGATTATCGACCGCACTAACAGCCTGGTAACAATAGGAACCACTAACCAAAACAATAACCAAATCCACCACCTCGATTTTCAAAAGTCGGCGGGGGGGGTACCTATGTTATGAGAAAAATAAACAAGACCTACATAATAGACTGGGGCAAAGAAACAAACGGAGGGCGATATGGCCTCATTCATGCGGCGTCTATGCAAGATGCTTTATGGGATGCGGATAGCGTCGGACCTGTTGAAAGCATTGCAGTGCTCAACATCCCGCCTAGCGGAGAAGGCATGTGCTACATGGAAATCGACGAACCAGAAAAACCATATTTTGGATCGCATTTAAGCGATCTCAATTGGAAATTCATAGGGGATTAGAACGACGATGAGTTTAGAACGATTCAAATTTACAAAGCCTATCACGATAGGCGAACACGCTGAGATAAGCCACCTGATCAGCTTTTTAGATGAATGCACTGATGACTGCTTCACAAATAAGCAGGACATTTACGGGCTTAAGTGCGACATTGAAATCGCACGGGACGAGTTAGATAAACTCCTTGGGCCGTTGCTCAAGGGCCACCAACGGAGGATGTTACAAAATGAAAAAAATCGAAATAAATGAAATTGTATACTGTCCCTCCCTTGAGGGGCATGTCGCAATCGTGGGTATAACATTGTTTGGTCGCTTAGTAGTCAGATGGTATGACGACGACGGCGACGTCTTTACTGCGATTATGGATCGCAAGGACTTAGAAGGGCAACGGTTGTGAGTCACTTCTACAAGGTCAACGCCAGTGGCGATGTAAGGCTCCTTAAGAGCGTCACGACTCCAACCCAAGCTAGGAAGTCCAATGCTTTGGCAAGTGTGACTACAATGCTTGGGTGCCTTCCTAATGACTTCCTTTCGGGCTGGATGAGGCGTCAGATTTGGGATATGGCCCAATGCGGCATATCTTGGGAGGAATGCGAGCGGAGGCGTTATGGGATGAGGCAAGACGTTGACGGTCGCGAGGTGACCTCTAGCGAGTTTGGCACGTCAGTCCATAAGGCATTAGAGTGTCACTTGGACCGGATGGCTGAAGGCGATCTAAGCCCGAACAACGGCCCGTATGCGACGTATGTAAACCCATTCTCTAAGTGGTTTAGAGATACTGGGCATGAGTTAGTCGCAGCCGAAAGTATCTGCTACTGCCTACGCCGAAAGACGGCTGGCACCATTGACGTCCTAGCTAAGGATTCGGGCGGTCAGTACGTCCTGATGGACTTTAAAACCCGATCTGTTACGGTCGGCAAACCCGAGGCAAAAGCCTATATCAAGGACTGTGCCCAGCTAGCAGTCGAAGCTGACATTATTCGCGAGCGTGAAGGTCTAGACTATATGCCGAACACAATGTCCATTGTCATCGCCGTAGAGGATGGCAGAACTGGAATTCGCCGCTGGACACGAGACCAGCAAGAGCATGCCTTAGATGTTTTCGACGCGTGCTGCAATCTTTACCTAACAGTCAATAAAATGAAATGAACGAACAACTTTATGAGAGAACAATACAGACGCTACTTGACAACTGCGATGCAGTGGTCGTCGGCGTAGTGGCTGATGAAGAAATGAAAATCTATTTTAAGGGAAGGGATGAATATTTGGTGCCGCTCATAGATCAGATTGGCACGGAATATATCCGTGATATAATGAATAATGGTTGAGAAACCATATGCTAATCGCCAATGGACGTTGGCACGATTTCGGTCGTTCATAATGAGTGCCCTTCGCGGTGCTAAGTGGCCACCAAAATACCAGGCCTTGAAAAACGCCTACGTTAAGACGGGCGTCAATCCGACGACTGGCAGGATGTGTAAGCTTCATAAATGCAAGCAATGCGGTAACCTGTTTCCACAAAAAGACATGGCGGTCGATCACATTGAGCCTGTCGTTCCCATCGATGGTTTCGACTGTGAAGGATTTCTGGGGTACAATTGGGATCAGGTACTGCGGCGGCTGTACGTTGAAACAGAGGGATTACAGGCTTTGTGTAAGCCCTGTCATAAATTAAAAAGCTCAGACGAAAGAAAGTTAAGGCAGATCAATAAGAAATCAAAATCATAATGAAAGAATATACTCAAGACGAATCTATCATAAGTAATTTAAACAGAGACACTGTGCGTAGTGTTGTCGTAGTCGTGGAGCGAGGCAAAGAGCGACAAGACATAAACATGCTAGGATTTAACAGCCTGTCTGGCTTCGACCAATGGGTCGATTCGCAACCTGCGACACCGAATATCATCAGCTTAAAGGCTCAAATTTAACCTCAAGTAAAATAAACATGAAGAAATACTATAGCATAAAATCCGAAGGCAAATGGTTTGCCAAGGTTCCAGGAGCGGATGCCGATCCTGATATTAACGATGGGAGGGAGTTTCGTCACTGGAGCTTCGGGGAAAAAAAGGGGAAGACCCTTGGCTGGTTTAAACAGTCACTTCAAGGGAAGGTAGCTGGAGCAGCCGTACAGCCGTTAGGTGAAGACATGTTCTTCACGATCTACTTGGACAACGACGATGCTGCTCAGTTCAAGCTCTATGAAAGCAATTTCCTTGGGGTCGCTAACATCCTTGGCGGTATAGATCTCAATAAGCCAATTGAGCTCAAAGCTGCTTTAAACGAAAAGCGAGCTTGGAAGAACCAGTATGGAAAGACCGTTGTTCCGACTGCATTGTATATAACTCAGTCTGGCGAAAGGATTGCTCAGACCTGGACATACGATTCCGAAGCTAGGTGGTTTACTGGGTTGCCGAAAGCCGAGGTGAGCGAAAAGTTCGGTCGCAAGGTACGCGACACGTCGAGTATGGAACTTGCGTTCGATGCAGAGATCGATCAATTTATACAAAGGGTAGATGAGAGCATCGACAAGCCAACTGCAACCGTTCAGGAAGCATCTGTGACGGTCTCAGTCGGCGAAGATCTAGCGTTTTGACCGTGCAGTATATCCAAGGCCGCATAAAGAGCATTATCAAGATAAGGGAGAGCGGGGTAACCCGCCTCCTTCTTGAGAGAAAGGATGGTACCGAATTCGTTGCGATTGTACCGAGTCAAGGCGACTATGGAATCGGAACAAGCTACAAGTCTGGTGGCTTTGAGCCTCGCGAACCAGTCGATGGTCGCGACGTGTATGAGCTAATTGACCCCAGTAAGGTCAATGCTCACGTCGATCTCAATGTACCACCAGAGGGCGAGCCAGAGCCATCTACCGAGCTACGGGAAGCATCCGTAGAACTCGCAGCAATTATAAACCTTACATCGCTGCTGATGCAGCAACCAATTGAAGAAGTAATAAAGGAGATAAATAACACCTATGGCATTATTAGAAAAAACTGAAAAGATGGTTGAATTCAGAAGAGAGGTTAAAAGCAAACCTCAACTTCACTGGGTCTATGAGATCCGCAAGCACGTAACGGATGGCACCATAGCCAATTGGGTTGCGTCAGTAATATGGTGGAATTCCGCAAATCCAGGGGGCAAAGGTGAACTGTTTGAGATGACAAAAGACTATAGGCCATCTGCTGCGAGCGGCAGAGACTTTGAGCTGAACCAAGCTCTTAATAAACTTGGTCTTCCATCGCTATGAAGGTTTTGGCCATAGGCGATCTACACGCCCCATTCACGCTCAAAAAGTATTTACGCTTCTGTAAGAATGTAGATCGCCGCTGCGGTTGTAACCAGGTTGTTTTCATCGGAGATCTGGTGGACAATCACTATTCATCATATCATGAGACAGACCCAGATGGATTCAGTGCCGGAGAAGAACTAGATCGTGCGATTACCGAGATCCGCAAATGGTATCGGGCTTTTCCCGAAGCATACGTTTGCATTGGAAACCATGATCGCATCGTACATCGCAAGGCCTACTCTGCGGGGATATCCCGCAGGTGGGTTCGCGATTACGGAGAAATGTTTGATGCACCTGGATGGAAGTTCGTTGAGGACGTAACCATAGATAATGTTCGCTACTGTCACGGCGAAGGCAACAAGGCTCCTAAAAAAGCAAAGGACAATATGCGATCTTATGTCCAAGGCCATCACCATTCCGAATGTGGAGTGGTTTGGCATACGGGCGATAATTGCCGCGTGTTTGGAATGCAAGTAGGCAACGGAATAGATCGGAAATCGTATGCAATGGCTTATGGTAAACATGGACCGCATCCGGCCATCGCATGTGGTGTAATAGAACACGGCAAGGTCGCCACTAACCACCTTATGGATCTATAAAAACAGTAAAACGATATGGCACAATCAAACGAGACGAAAGCTTGAGGCTAACGCTGAAGTTATAACAACAACAAATGAAAGCGAAGCTAATATTTAATCTCCCAGAGGATGCCGAGGAACACAGCCTAGCTATAAGGGCTGGACACATGGCATCCACGATATGGGAGCTGGACAGAGTTAGTCGAAACCAACTGAAGTACGGCATTGATGAACAGCGATTCAAGACCCTAGAGGACGTTTTCATGTGGATCAGAAATGAAGTGTCCGAAACTATACACTGAACAGTGAACCAGTCGAAACCTAACTATTCCATTATACCCGAGCGAATGTCGCTTGAGGAAAATAACTAAAATACAATAAAACAACCCATTATAAATATGACAGCAAAACCATTAAACATTGATATGTTTTTTTTAGATAGCGGAGCAGAAGACCTACACGATATAGTTGTTACATTATCTGACAGAAAAAAGGAAAAATTCGTTGAAGTAACACTGGATCAATCTGAAGGATGGATGCTGATTGAACAACTTAAAGAATTTGTATACTCGATTCAGAAAGAAATGAAGGAGCGTCAAGGCTGCTATCCACGTTAATAATAAACCAAAACAATATATGAAAACTAAGTTTGTTGAAAGACTAAAGAAAAGCCAGAAGGCCGTTGAGGTTGCCGCCGACTGGTGGAGATCCCGGGATTATATAGTAGATGTCCCTGAGACAAAGATAAGGCCTACCCGCGATCAGTGGAAGGAGTATGCCGACTCTGGCGATTTCTATGTAACCAGTATAAGTGGTGGCCTGACAAGGCGGATGGAGGTTAAGGGCCTTAGCTGTAACTTCACAGATAGGACCGATTGGCCGTTTGGATCAAACTTTATAGTTTGTGCCAAGCACTCCTGGGATAATGCCGAGCCAAAGCCGTTCCTGTATATGTATCTGAATCCAGCAATGACTCATGCTGCGGTTGTTTTTGGATATCACCACAAGTCTTGGACGATTAAAAGCATCCCAGACAGAGACAGGCCGTATGCCCAAGATTGTTATATGTCGGACATAAATAATGTTAACTGGATAGATCTAACGAGAGAACCTGGATTTCATTAATAAAATGACCGAGTTTGAATATCTACGATTGAAGGTACATCCTCAAAGCACTTGCCAGAAAAGAGGCGTTGCGGCGGGATGTTACGTTGGGGCTGATTTTTTAACTGCTGCGAATCATTGCGAAGATACTGGCCATATTTGTGAGCGACTGGAATTGCCTACAGGTGACCAAACCCACTTTTGCAAATCGACGCATGCCGAGATTAGGTTACTCGACAAGCTTAAGGTTTTAGAGATGACTATAAGGCCCAGCATTGTTTGGGTTTATGGTCACAAATACGTTTGTCCGGAATGTGCGGAGGCACTCTCTCGTTTCGGAATTAGAGAGATAAGAATAAGAGAATACTGATATGCTAGAACGAACATTAGAAAAACGCGGCGAAACCTATGGAAGGTTTTGCGATAACGCCGCAATAGCACAAAGGCTAAAGCGGGTTATCCGCGACGGCGTGAACTATGAACAGCTTCCATTTGATATATGTGAGGCCTTTGATATGATCCTAAGTAAGATCAGTAGAGCTGTGACCGCCGACTATAAGCATTTGGACACTTATGAGGATATACAAGGATATGCAAAGCTCGTGCAGGACAAATTAAGAGAGGAAGATGATCAATATGTATGAGAACATAGAACTCCTCACTCATGAGATTAGAATTCTATTAAGTAGCAATTCCAAAAGACCCGAGTCTGTTGCTCCTTTGTTAGGAGGAAAGCATCATGGTGAATTGATGCCTGTTAGTCGCAGAAATTTAAAAGTAGAAATTGATGACGACATGTGGAGACTTTATTGTCTAAGCTTTGGGAATGCAGATATTTTGGTATATAAAAATCAGCATTTAAATGAAGAAGAATTAAACTCCGTTTACATTGCTTGGGCTGCTGGGTATAAATTAGAAGATGAAGAAAAACTCTAAATATAACCGAAAGACATGGAGTAAGACAGAGAAGCCCTGGATCGTTGCAAACGAGTGGGGGTTTGTTTCATCTCATTCTAGCCGCGAACAAGCGGTTAGGACTGCTGCATCACATAGAGAGGGTAGAGTCGTTGGTCCAGAGAGAATGGACGTGCTTGAGAGACAGGTAATAAATCAGAAGATTAAGAACAAGCTTAGGAGTGAATCCGAAAAAGCATCTAAGATGGCTAAAAAGAAAAAGCTATTTGTTGATCTAAATTTTGTATCAAATGTCTGCGACTATACACATGCAGTTTATTTACCCCACAACCCATATGGCCCATGATATTCAAAACCCCTATAGGCACAATAGAAACGGATGGTCATAGATATTGGTCTGATGACATGCCAGGATATAAAGCCGAATTTCTAATTACCGAGTCACAAAGGCTAAAAGCTCTCGACGAGACTTTGACAAAAATGATATTGATTGCTGGAAAATCTGTTAATCGCAAAACGGCAGGGGCAGTGGATGCCGGAGACGCCGCAGGTGAGATCTGGTTAAGGATATTGCCTCTTCGCGATACAGACAAATGGAACCTGCCTTATTTATCCACGGCCATTTGGTATGCATCTAAGGATTTGTATCAGCCAAATGTCTCGCCAATCCCGATAAACGATGAAACTGAATATTACCAACAGAGTTACTCGGACCTGTATGACCTCATAGATATGCTCAAGTCGAGTAAGGCTAGATGCATTATGAGGCTCTACGCAAAAGGCAATACGTTGAGCAAAATTGCAACCATCGTTGACCTATCCGAAAAGCAGGTAAGTAACCAAATATATCTTAGCAAGGTGGCCATGAAGAAGTTTGCTAGGTATACTAAGTTTAAATGAATCTGACTGGAGAGCAGTTAGAAATCGTTAAGGCGATCCAGTCGGGCTTTGAGAGAGTCCTGCGTGTGTCTGGTCCTGCTGGCTCAGGCAAAAGCGTTGTAGTTCGTGAACTATATAAATCATCGAGCAAGATTGTTTATTGTGCCCCTACCGGACTGGCGGCGTCCCTAGTTGGCGGTCAGACAGTCCACAAAACATTTGGAATGCCATCGCAATATCCTCTAGACCCAAACCTGAAAGCCACAAAACTGCGGCAGTCAGACGTCTCTACTAGGTATTTCGGAGGAAAGCGATCTGCTCCCTTAGTCGAAGCCGAGTGGATTGTCATCGACGAATGCTCAATGCTCAGAGCAGACCAGCTAGATTTCATAAACAGTGCCTTACAGCACTCTAGACGCTCTACAAAGGCTTTTGGCGGGGCCGGAATACTTCTCGTCGGGGACGATGGCCAACTGCCTCCTGTAAGCTCACACAAGGACTCTGAGGCACTTGAGTTGTGGGGCTACAAGTTTCCATTCGGGATATCCGAGGCTAGGTGCCTCAAGGGCGTTAAAACCTACCGATTAACTAGGATTTTCCGCCAACAATCCAGAGCCGAGGGAGAGCTATTCTCTAGAATCCGAACAGGCCAGCAATCTAACCTGGATTTGCGTATTCTGAATCGATGTGTTGGGCGACCTTTACCTGGCAGCATCACGCTAACTCCCTATCGAGCCATAGCCAAGCGAGTGAACCTACGCGAACTAGCAAAGCTCAACGGCCAGGAGATTGAGTTCACTACCGAGTCTAATCAATGGCAGGGCGAAGATCCCGTGCAGCCACTAATGCTTCGCAGGGGGGCTAGAGTTGTTGTTAAGGCGAACGGATCGTGGAAGGCCGAAGGTGACTACCAAAATTGCGTTAATGGCGATCAGGGGACATTCTATGGAGTAGATCGCTACGGAAGAATGCTGATCGATGTAGACGGCAAGGGCATGATAAATCTTCCGAAAAAGGTTTGGACTCAGCATAAATGGACAATAGGTAGAAATTCCGAATTAGAGCAGGTAAAGTCTGGAGAGTTCAAAGCGTTTCCTGTTGTCCTCGGGTGGGCTATGACGATACATAGTTCGCAGGGATCTACTCTAAAAAAAGTTTATATAGACTTGCCACCAACCAAACCATTCGCTACTGGTCTTCTTTACGTTGCCATCAGCCGAGTCACCAGTATGAATGGATTGAGATTGAGCAGACAAGTCAGGCACTCTGACATTCTTTCTGCCGTTCATGGAGAGATCCAGGGCGATCAGGAGGAACTATCTATAACATAATAAACCTAAAACACATGAATAGCAAAATATATCATCAAGGATATAAAGATTATCACCAGGGCAATAAATGCCCATACGCAATAGGGAGTCTTAAGGGTAACGAGTGGGAGGCCGGATGGGCATCTGCTAAGGCTGATGAATCAGCGAAGTCGCTTGTAGATTCCATACATTCAGTTAAGGCAGAGATTGCCCAAGAAATCGAGGAGCTGGAAGATGAGTGATCTTGAGAAAGTCTTGAGGCGTTGGCATAACGTGCCAATGGCCTCTGAAACTGCAATTAGCGTCGCAAACGCTCTACAGGAAGTCATCGAAGGTAGCGAGGAAATCACTCCGTTCCCATTCAACTCAATTAGCATGGTTACGCCGAACGAAGTTAGGCTCATAGCTGACTCGTTTAAGAAGACCGAGGACCCAGAAATTTCCCAGACAGTGGCGGCGGATTAGCTCCTAACAGGCCCTGTGAGGCGTTTTTAAAAGCCGACCTATACCAAGGTATAAACCAAGCAAAGAGCCCCCTTCCAGAGCGGTTGGGGGCTCTCGCTTTTATCAGTGGAGACGTTCTGAAATTACTAGGAGTCTAGTGATTCCAAAGTGGCCTTAACTTCCTTGAGCGTCGCCCGTTCTTTCGGTATCTGATTGATGCGTTCGTTAAGATCGCGAATTTCTTTTGTCACTTCGTCTAGTCTTGCACGAGCAGTATCTAACTCCTCGTCAAGAACGACCAGATCCGCGTCAATTTTTGTGATTTTTTCAGCTATTGTCATTTGATTTTTGTTTCGGGTTCGATTTCAAGTTCGATTCCAGTTCGCCGCCCAATAACGAGCCAGCCGACAGAATCGTCAGAGTCCAAATTGTAGCAGTTGATCGTCAACACGCCATCGCTAACCGATCCACGAACGGCATCCCAGCCCGTTTCGTTTTGAACGAACACCTGAACGTCGTCATTCAAAGCCGCAAATGTTCCAGCGGTCATGCCAAACTCGCTATCTAGATCGACCTGCACCGTACCATCGACGAGCGTGGCCTTGCCGCGATAGGTCAAATCCGCTTGTGGCGACTCGATGCAAGTGTGGCGAAGATCGTGGCCGTCCCGAACCGGATGAGCGATGCGGAAGTTTTTGGAGCCGCTAACATCAAGATTGTTATCAACATCGAGCGATCCCTGAACAAGCATACCGCCGCCGCAATCAATTCCATTGATTGTTACAATCGAATCGCTTCCAGCGTAGCCGCTGACATATAGCTGGTCCGTTATTTCGGTCTGGGTTGATTTGACCTTAACTTTCGCATCAGCATTGCAGTAAAGTCGAGTTTCGCCCGTTCCGCCAGTCAAATTGCCAAGATGCAAATTTCCATTCCCAGCATTGAACATTCGGCCATTTCCTGCGGCGTCAACGTCTATAACCAGCCTGTTAGTGTTGCCATTATTTTGATCCAAGATATTGATCTCACCGCCTTCTGATCCAACATCACCGAGGACTAGCGTATCTTCAATTCTTGCAGTACCATTGACCCGCAACTTATAGCCGCCTAAAGTAGTCCCGATGCCGACGTTGCCACCCGAATCAATACGCACCCGCTCCGTAACAACGCTACTAGAACCACTGGCCCAATTAGAGTTAGTGTTGAATGTTATCTGCCCAGTAGGGTATTGCCAAATTTGAGTAGCCCCTGTGGTACTATTTACTCCAAGGGATTGCCACTGAGAGCTGCCTTTTCTATAACCGTTGCCATTATATGTTATAGCATAAGAACCACCCGTGTTAATAACTCCGTAAATGTCATTAGAACCTCCTTGACCAAGTGTCAACCAAGTAGTGTTGGTAGTCCAAGCATCGGATGGTCTATCAACGACCAATGTTTCTGCAACATTGACACTGCCCGTAAACTCAGCATTGCCGCTAGTGTTAAGAGTAAAGATACGCGAACCAGAGTCAACGAACTGTAAGTTACCGGCACTATTCGTTGTGAGATCATCAGGCGACTCATATATAGACCAACCACTACCACCACCCCAAGTTATGCCTTCGTTTGGACCGGCATCATTAAACGTAAATGAATTCACTCCGGTGATGTTATTATTGTTCATGTTTAGACTTCGTGTGAAATCTATCTCCGCAGCCGCAAATGTGGCGTAAGCAGTAGCCGCACTCGCAGACCTGAAATTATGAACATCGGCGTCGTAGTAAGCATCGTTGGCTAATGAGGCATGTGACTCTCCATATAACTCAATATTAGCACCGCCCGAGTTGCCACCCTGCAAAACTACATTACCACTCGCGTTTCCACTTTTTACCAGAGGTGTGAGAACGGCCGTCGTAATTTTCCCAACTCCTACAACGTGAAGCTTATCTGATGGCGTCGAAGTACCAATGCCGACCCGACCAGAGTTGTAGTAAATATCAGACCCCGTTTGCGTCCACAGTCCAGCGACAGAATCAATCCATTGCGTACCAGTTCCGGTCGAACTTAGAACTTGGCCCGATGTGCCAACGCCGTTCGACGCGTCAAGAGTAGAGTTATTGAGATCGAGCGAGGTTGTGACGTCGAGCGTCTTGAACTCGGCGTTTCCTTGACCCGTGATGAATGCGTTTGCGGCACCCGAACTGACGTTGCCAAAATAAAGATTTGCCGGAAGAGTAGTTGTGTTGCAGTCGATCCATATTGATTCAATTGGCGAGCCTGTCCATTTTTGCCCGACGTCGCCGAATGCTGAATCGGAAGCATTGATTTGGATTCGACCGCCAGCCCATGAACTGACACCATTGCTGTCAATTTGTGTTCGCGAGAATCCGGTTCCAATGTCAACGGTTCCAGCTACCAAATCACCGCGAACAGTTACGTCATTGAATTCGGCATCGCCTGTCTCGGCGTCGATTTTGTAACCCGAAACACCAGTCACGAAGTTCTTTGACTGGCCGAGGTTCTTGTCAATGTACTCTTCGATGCCCGTCAAACCAGTCGAGTTTTCATCCCGCCAAACAGTAGCCAAAAGCACGTCAGTTGACGCAAATGTTATAGACTGCCCCGTTCCGCTATTATTGAAAACCTCATAGCCGCCAGAGGATGATTCTCTAATTGGCACAACATTCTGATGAGTGAATGTGAGAGGACTAAATCTAGTATTGGCTGCTGTATCTGTCCACATCAGGAAGACATCGCCAACTGTGCCAGACAGCGATGGACTAGCTGTCCCCTCATAAGGAGTTCCAACGTAGTTTTCTGTGATGCCAGTTGTGGTCGTTCCGTTGGGTTTGGTAAATGTTGTTCCAGCGACGAAAACCTCACCATCGTTTGCGGTTGATGCGTTTAGGTAGTTAATTTTGAAACCCAATCCGCTACCGCCCTTGGCTGGCAATGTGATCGGATTAAATCTAGGAGGCCCTAAAACATACCTCTGCAATATATGCCACTGCCTAACGACCTGTAACTCATGTATAACGCCTCTAGCGTCCATGTAGTCGATTGTGTAGGTCTTGGTTAGCTGGAAATCGCCGTAGGAATTGGGTCTACCGCGAATGCCAACCATATATTGGCCACTGCTCACACTTGATACCATTGTCCAACCGGATGGCGTTGCCGATTCAGCCGTAATCGTGAACTCGCCCGAACTCGTTGGAGTCGATGAAACATATGTTGCGGTTGCTCCTTCAACATATAGCCCGACACTCATATCATAATCCGACCAGTCAGTCGGAACGCCGCTTTGACCTACTTCTATTTGAGCTGACAGCGTTTGAGTAGAAACGTCTAGGAAGTTGGTTGCCGGAACAGCCGGAAATGGAGTGGCCTCGGTCAAAGAGCTGAATCTGCGACCGCCATCCATAGCCGCTACCCAAACGTAGTAATTCTGACCCGCCGTTAGATCGGTGATCGTTTTGGTGGTTCCGCTGGTAGAGGTCGTGGCAACCTCGCTGTATAGTTTTGTTGTTGAATTGTAAGTCGGTGGCGAATTTGTGGTTTTGACCCAGATGTGGTAGTTAAAGAAATCGAGGTCGGACAACTTGCCCTCGTCCATCTCGATTTTTAAGCCTTCAACGATTGGCGTAACTTCTGGCTTTGATCCGGTCCCAGGTCCTGTCGGAGTTGACGGAGCCGCCGATTTGCCGATGACATCGTGGTCGTGTTCGACGACCGTCCATTCGCCTTCCTTAACTGGAGTCAAAGATCTAATATCAATATCTATATATCTATTAGCATCGCTGCGACTTTCGCGAACGCCCGTAATTACTAAGGAAGTATTGTTTCTGCCGTTAACAGTAAAATACCTATACTGAGTATCTGTTGATACATTTACATACTTCCAGCGAAGCTGATAGCCAATTACGTTGACATCGGAAGCACCCGTCCACGTCACTAAGACGGTGGGCAATATAGTTCCATCACTTGAATCGATTAGTTGATCAGTCCCGCTGCTAGCCGACATTGCGGTCGGAGCCGATACAGTAAACGGATCTGGAAGAAAAGACGTTGGTGCGGGATCAACTGTAGTTTGATCGGTCGTTGCGTCGAAATCGTATGTATTACTCGCAATCTCGCGAAACTCCATATCCACCAGAAGTTCGCCATTGCCGCCGATCTTCAACTGATGCGACCATACCTGGAATGTAGTTGGAGTGCTGGCAGTTGAACTGTAGTTGTACCTAGCGAAATCCAGCTTGAAATTATCGCCGACCTGAAGCTGCATTGCTTTTGCCGTGAACGTAGCCTTGTGACTGATCTGCTGACGTGCCTTAGCTAAAGCAATTTTGAATAGACGTTGAGCCGAAGCCGGACTGTTAGTAAATAAAAGCTCTAGTTCCCTAGTAGAAACTACCCCATTATCTTCCGCAACAAATGTGGAATTAGTGAAGGAAGGAACGTCGATAACATTGTATGCATCGTCTTTGTTTACTATAACCCCTTTAATAGTGTTTACCGAGACGGTACGGTCGTCTTTGGTTGTGCCGGATATTGGACCAGCAAAATCAGATTCGTCTAAAGTTATTGTAGGAGTTATGTACCGCCCAGAACGAACAAACCATTCGCCGCCAATATATTCGACCAGACCATCAGCGGCTGTACGCATTGACCGCACAACCTCCATTGGATCTTCATCTGAATTGACTATTCCGTTTAGCTCATACCTGCTTTCGGTTCCAGTCGCATTGGCATAAAGAACTCTCCAAATTGCAGTGCCATCGGAAATGTTTGTTTCCCCGCCACTGTATGGTCCTGCTGGCTCTGATGTTCCAGTAGTTCCCGCCGTTGTACAAACCAGGATTGCTCCTTCCGTTATTAGTCTCTGAGTATGAAGAGCAACGTCCTCTGATGCAGACCAATTGTCCCATTTACTATTTACTGTTTCGTCGCTATTATTGGCAGAAGCAATTAGTTCTGTTTCATTGATTTTGCTATGACCAAGTCCGATTCTCCCATAACCGAACTCGCTTTGCAAATAGTCGGCAACGCATAAAGCCCAATTTGAGCTGTATTCCCAGGTCGTGCTATCATCTGGATCATGGGAAGCCTCTCGAGGATCATAAACCTTTCTTCCTTTTACAACTCTCTGGAACTCTGGGATGCCAGTTGGGAAAGCATTTTCATCGCCGTCCCTAAGTAGTAGCCTGATATAGGTGTATGACATTCCACTAAGCTTGTCACTGCTTCCCCAATTGCCCATAGCCGCATCTAGTGTGCTATTGACAGTTTGGCTAGGCCCGCCGTGGTGATCGGCAATCCATAGGCTACCGGAATACCTGGTTCCAGTGGCCGATCTCAATGCACCGTCACTGCTGTATGCCGAAAAGCTAACGATTTCACCATTTACATATAGATCGCCAAGCTCCTCGGTTTCATGATCACAATGCACAAGTGCCATGTGAAGATATCTATTGTCATTCCCTGTTACACCAGAATCAAAATCACTGGTGCCCATATAAACAATGGTTCCACCAACTTTGATTTCGCCGTATATGTATTGTCTGTTTGTTGTAGATCCAAGACTGTTGGCTCCGCGAACTGTTAAAGAGTTCCTGTCATTGCCTTGGCCAAACCTGTTCTTTGGAGCAAGTAGAGCAGAACCGACCATAGTCGCTCCGGCTACTATTACATGTGCAGTTACACTGGCCCAAAGTGGGATAGTTTTAGCTGCCGAAGCTAAAGCGGCTTTAGCAGCCGTCGAGCCAAATGTACTTGTTAAAAATGTTGCTACTGGTCCTGCCATATCTTAAATGCCGATGAGGCTTCTAGTGTTTTAAAAAATAAGTTTCCATTCTCACAAGGGCCAATTGAGGTTATCCCGTCTGAGTTTATAGCTAGTGAAAAGTGAAGCATTCCCTTGCCCCAATCAAAGACCATTAGATCGCCTATACGGGCTTTTTTTACTTCTATCTGATCTAAGTAAGATATTGAGCTAAGAAAAGCCGATATAGATCCGTATGGCCGTATCAATCGACATGCCTTATAAGGACTGTCTATGCATGTAAATTCTTCGCCCAAGCTTATTCCCCTGGTGTCTTTTAAAAAGTCAATTGCTTGATGACCACAATTATTCGACCAATTAAACATCAAGCTTTTATTCCCCAACGAAACTCCTTCTCAGCCAGGTCGGCAACAAAACGAAGCGATCTATCGGCTGGATCATATTGTCCAGTTCCAGGATATCTTTCTTTCTGATCCTGCTCGGTCCTTCTAGCCGAACATGGCCCAACTCCATAAGCAAAACCTTCTGTCTTAACAGATATAGAAGCAGTCTGACCATTGTCCGAAACCTCCATTACGTCGATAAGTCCTTCAAATATCTTGTAGGGAGTGCCGCTAATAGTCGTTGCATTTGACATAGTGGCAAACCAACAAGTAACTGGCCTATTCTGATATTGCTCGGTCATGGCAAGGCTTATATTTGTCGAAGGCAATCCAGAGAGAGTAAATGTTACCGCCTGTGCAGACCCATCTTGGCTTTCCGCTGGCATCTCTAGGTTTACTAGATTCCCCAAGCCTATATAATTTTCAGAATTATATGATATTGTTCCAGAACCCGTCCATAATCGCAAATCACTATCTCCAGGAGTGGTAGTATAATCGAATTCAAATTTTACAAAGAATGCTGGCTTAAACCCCGTAGAAGCCAGGTTTGAACTCATGGTTGACTCTAAGTTCCGAGACATAGTTTTAAGGTTCTATTGCTTTTATTTGAACGCCTACTAGGAGACCGTTAATATCTATTGACCAGCCTACAATCGGTTCAGCAAGCCTCCAGGTAGTGGGTAGAGTGTGGCTGGTGCTGGATGGAAGTGGAGCGTATTTATACAGTTTGTTAGTTACCGAGTTTAGGTCAAACGTAAATGTTTCACTCATTCCCTCCATGTCTAACAAAAACTCTATCCAATCTTCCTTGTCGCTTAGTGAACTTACTGGTGGGAGTTGTCCGGTCCATTGAAACTTTTCCGAGCCGACCCATTCATATACCTGCAAGTCTCCCGAAAAAGGGCTGACAGTAGTAGGAGTGCTTTTAGTCCTAGTTACGTTAAACGAGCTAAACTGCGGTCCCGTATAAAGAGCATTGGATACTGGTATGGTAGGCATTATCTGATTCCCCTTCTTTTATTATCTTGCATTTTATTTACTGCTAAACCCACCGAAGCTGACACTGAAGAGGCAATCATTTGCTGCATTTCTCGCTTGTCCCCGCCATCGATAGAAAAATTGTTTACTACGTTTACGGTTCTGGCTCCCCCACCTGTCCTATGATTAGGAGTTATGGACCCACTGTTAGAAGGAACAAAAAGCTCTGGGCCACGCTCGCCCACTAGGAACGGCCTGTTCGCTGTTACCGGACCTCCGTTGAACGCTGTTTTTAATGGAGTTCCAAGACCCGGGAAAGCACCTGTTAACGCTCCAATAATTGACGTTTTTGCGATCTGCTTTAGTATAGATGCCAGAACTCCTTTGAAGTTTTCTCCTTCTACAATGGCATCAGCAATACCTTCCTTTATGTCGTCAAATGTTTGCTGCATTTGTTTGCCAAACGAAGAAACATTATTATCTAGGTCTTCAGCTTCTTGATTTACTGAAGCAAGTTCAGAAAGAATCCCCGATATTTGTTCAGCAAACTCGGCTGCTTGTTCTTTATTCAAAGCTCCTTTGAATGATTTGCGTGCCTCCTCTAGTTTTTGGTTTAATAATGTCTGCTTATATATTAATGCGTCCCTCAACTGTATGCCTTCAGCGGTGGCCAAGAGATTCTCTAGCTCAACATCATGAATCATTCTAGCTTTAGCTTGCTCAAGATCAAGCTGAAGGCTTTTTTCCCGAGCATTTTTTTGCTGCCAAGCCGTAATTTTTCTTTGAGCCAGGTCAATTTCTGCAAAATACATCGCTCTGTCGTGAGCTAAATCTTTTTCGGCTTGAGACTGTTCTTCGTTAATTTCTTTTATTAAAGAGTTTAGGCTAGATAGGGCTTTCTGATTTTCACCGATACTCTTTACAGTGTTATCCATAGCCTCGGGAGAGAAAACCCCAACCCCCTCTTGATTAGCCCGATCTTGAGCCAATTTTGCTTGTTGTTCAAGCAGCCTTAATCTGTGAGTCTCTAACGTGTTTAAGTCTCTTGCCTGTATAGCTTCTTGAAGACTTAGTTCTACATCTAGTTCAGAAAACTTTTTCCTAGCCAATAAAAAGCTTTGTTTTTTTGCATCCGCGTCTGTGGAATCTTGATCAGCCTTGGCTTTCTTCTCTGCGGCATCGGCTTCCTCTACCGAGGTTTTAGCCAAAATCTGACTAGATCTAGACATTTCTTTTAATGCCTGTTTAGCCCTGTTATTTCTTGCATCTAGAGTTGCTTGCCCACCCGTTCCAAGGTCGAACATGCGATAGAAAGTCTCAAATGGGGTCTCATCATACTTAAATGGACCAAGAATCTTTTCTAGCCTGCCTCTAATACTTTTAAGACCATCTATGTCTTTAGTGGCGAGATTACTTAGATTTTCTTGGAATTCTTCTAACGAAACATTTCCTTTAATAAACGGATCTACTATTGAATCAAATATGTCACGGCCTTGCATCATTGTAGTAAGTTCTTCAAACTTACTAGTCACGGAGGCGATTGTTTCCCCCATGAAACCTTCACTAGTTTTGCCCAGCTCTACGTTGAAATTAAAGAGAGCATCTTTAAGCTTAGTCATTCTGGATGACAAGGTGCCTATCTGCTCTGTGGCCGCACCAGCGAATTCAGTATTACCTATGTCTGTAAGATATCCGACAATGTCTTTAGAGCTGTTTTCGATATCCTTGGTCATGCCTCGGAAAGTTACACGAATAGTCGCTCCCTGGTTTCGGGCCAAAATACCGAATTCCTTTAAACGCTCAAACTCTCTTGTGTTTGCATCTGCCACGGCTTCGACGAACTGCTTAAGGCTCTTGCCCATTGCCGCAGCTGTATTTGAAAAAGAAATTAATGAATTATTCGATGCATCAAGCCCCATGTTCTTAAGGCGAACAAATCCGGTCGTGAGATCTTGCAAAGATGTCGGCAATACCTTTGCAACCTGTTGAAGTTGAGCGAACGCCCGTTCTCCCTTAAGTGCAGATCCCGTTGCAACCTTCAATTCAACTGACATTCGCTGAAATGCACTTACATCACGGAAGAAAGTTCTGGTTGCAGAACTTGCCAACTGGATAGCCTTATGAACACCAAAAAGCCCAACAGCCATTTTACCCATGTCAGCGGCTATTGATTTTCCTAACCCACGATGCTTTGAGGTTTCTTTCCTGAAATTAAAGAAAGCCTTTTGAGCGGCACTCATAGGCTTTACGGTGCCGTCTGCATTTACAACGACCTCGATATATACTGAGCTGATATCGTTTTTAGCCATGATTATTTTTTCTTAATTTGCCTCCAAAAGTGCCTTGCAAGTATTTAGAGAACGAGTCTACTCGTTCTTGGTTATTAG
>Ga0070746_10000780_pt1 | contig 19165 bp, 17 predicted proteins | sample VirMetDEL_Mar_21_FD_77016 | JGI IMG/M metagenome (GOLD analysis project Ga0070746, IMG submission 77016) | Aqueous microbial communities from the Delaware River and Bay under freshwater to marine salinity gradient to study organic matter... | ecosystem: Environmental > Aquatic > Marine >...
CCCCACCAGATACATTTTCTGTGGATGATCTTTAAAAATAATTTGGGTCTTTGGACTTTCCTACATACGTATATCTAAACATTTAAATTTAAATAAGTTATTATGGCTGAAACCGTTAAACTTTCAAGCGAAGAGATCACAGAGCTCAATGATCTCCGTACAAAATCAAGCGAACTTACGTTCCAAAGAGGGCAACTTGGCATTGCTGAAGACAACATCAAGCGCCAACTAAATCAACTCGCCGAAAAATTCAATGAGTTATTTGAGATGGAAAATAAAATTTCTCAACAACTTTTTGAATCATATGGAAAAGGAGAAATCAACCTTGAAGAAGGTACTTTTATCAAGGCTGAAGATTAATCTTTTCTCAAAATATCTTTGATATTTATTGCCAGCAATCACCTTGCTGGCATTTTTTTTCTATATTTATTACAAATAAACAACACAAGATATGGCTGAAACATTAGTATCACCAGGTGTCCTACAAAGGGAGAACGATAGATCATTCGTTTCCCCAGCCCCTGTAGAAGTAGGAGCCGCAATAATAGGACCAACAGTAAAGGGTCCAGTCGAGATCCCAACAGTAGTTACTTCATTTGGTGACTTCCGCGAAAAATTCGGTACCACATTTGTTTCTGGTAGCGACCAATACGAATTCTTAACCTCAATCAGTGCGCAAAAATACTTTGCAGAAGGAGGCCAATCACTCCTTGTAACTAGAGTTACGCCAGGTGAATTCACAGAAGCAACTTCCACTAGAATCCTCGCAAATTCTGGAAGTGTTGCTGGATCTTTCTCCACCGCATCACTAGACTTTTCAGGTAACATACCTGGAGTATATGAAGGTATTAGAATTGTAGATAGAACAGACAACGAAGTAGATTTTATTATTGTTTCTTCTTCTGTAGATAACGATCTTCCTGCAGCTAATTTCTACAATTACACAGGAACTGGTCTTCAAGATTTAGTAGACGAAATCAATGATACCCCTGGACTTAACAGTGTATTAAGTGCATCTTTAGATGGAACTACAATTCACTTCTCTAGTTCAGTTGAGTCTTCAACATACAATGGGTTTACAATCCAAACTGGTTCAGTAAATGAATTAACTTCTCTTGGAATTGACTCACTCACTGACGTAGCTACCTTTGGTGGTGGTGCAGGTGAAGTAGTTGGAGTTAATAATGATGGAAATATTTCATTCACTTTAAAAACCCTAGCTAAAGGTGATAAGCTAAACAACCACGACAGCGCAGATCCAACAGACATCCAAGAATATAGCGACGGTGCTTTGTATTCTGGTTCTGTTGATAACGTACGTTGGGAAGTTTCAAACGTAAACAACAACCAAGGTACATTTACTCTCACAATCAGAAGAGGTGATGACACTACAAGAAGCAAATTAATCTTGGAAACATTCACCAACTTGTCACTCGACCCTAAATCTGACAACTACATTGCAAGAGTAATTGGTGACCAATACTACTCAGTAGATACATCAACTGATCCAACTCAACCATTGATTAAACTAAATGGTGACTATCCAAACCGTTCACGTTATGTATATGTTTCTGCTGTAAATAAGCAAACACCAGATTATTTCAACTCAGAAGGCAGTGTTAACACTGATTCTTCAAACAAATCATACTCAGCTTCCCTCCCATTACCCACTTCAGGTGCTTTCCACAGCGCAGACGGTGATATTTTGGGTAGCGAGCCAGGCAAGTACTTCGAAAACATCAGCCCTGACAACACAGGTAACAACCAAGGATTAGCACAAGGTGATTACACTAGAGCAATCAATGTCCTTAAAAACACAGATGATTTTAGATTTAACTTAATTACTGCACCTGGTATTAACTACAAAGACCACTCTAGCGTATTTAATAGCATAACTGAATTGGCCGAAGACAGAGGAGACACATTCTTCATTGGCGATTTGGTTGGATACAACGAAGTTCTTTCAACTGTAACTGCCCAGACAAATAACCTTAACACTAGTTTTGCTGGTAGTTACTGGCCTTGGGTTAAAACCAGAAGTACTGAATTAGGTAGAGACGTATGGGCACCTGCTTCAACAGTAATGCCTGGTGTTTATGCCTACAATGATAGAGTAGCTGCCCCTTGGTTCGCACCAGCTGGTTTGAACAGAGGTGGCTTGAATGTATCAAGAGCAGAAGTTAAATTAACCTCTAAGATGCGCGATACATTGTATGATTCAAGAGTTAACCCAATTGCTACTTTCCCAAGAAACGGAGTAGTTGCATTCGGACAAAAAACACTCCAGAAAAAATCAAGCGCTCTTGACCGCATCAACGTAAGAAGATTGTTGATCTCACTCAAGAACTACATTGGAGACACAGCTAAAAACCTTGTGTTTGAACAAAACACAATCAACACTAGAAACAGATTCTTGAATGTTGTAAATCCATACCTCGAAAGTGTTCAGCAAAAACAAGGATTGTACGCATTCCGCGTTGTAATGGATGAGTCAAACAATTCACCTGACGTAATTGATAGAAACCAATTAGTTGGCCAGGTATTGTTACAACCAACCAAAACAGCAGAATTCGTAATTCTAGACTTTACTATCCTACCAACTGGAGCAACTTTTGGAGAGTAATATATTTATAACAAACGAATAAACGACACAATACAATGGCAATATTAAGTTCAGCAGAAATGTTCTACCAGGCATACGAGCCTAAACTACAGAACAGATTTATATTTCAAATAGATGGTATTCCTGCGTACCTTATTAAAAACGCAGAACGCCCTAAATATACTAACGAAGTTGTTGTTCTAGAGCACATCAACAAGAAAAGAAAAGTAAAAGGTAAATCCGATTGGGATAACATCAGCGTATCGCTTTACGACCCAGTAACACCATCTGGTGCACAAGCAGTAATGGAATGGGTTCGTTTGTCACACGAATCAGTTACCGGTAGAGATGGTTACTCTGATTTCTACAAGAAAGAAATTAGATTCCACACTTTAGGTCCTGTAGGTGACATTGTTGAAGAATGGGTACTCAAAGGTGCTTTCGTTGCAAATGCAACATTTGGTACTGGCGATTGGAGCTCATCTACACCAATGGAAATCCAGTTAACCATCGCAATGGATTACGCAGTATTGAACTACTAATATTACCAAAATATAATAAGAAAGGGGGATTGCTACGCGATTCCCCTTTTTCTTTACATATGTATATGCAAACATATTAATAGTTATGAGCGAAGAAAAAATCACTTTCCCCACTGAGGAAGTAACTTTACCATCAAAAGGTCTAGTTTACTCAGCAGAAAACCCTCTAGCCAGAGGAACAATTGAGATGAAATATATGACCGCCAGAGAGGAAGATATCCTCACTAATGAGTCATACATCAAAAAAGGCACAGTAATAGATAAATTACTCCAGTCACTAATTGTGACACCAATCAACTATAATGACTTAGTTATAGGCGATAAAAATGCACTACTCATAGCAGCCCGCGTACTTGGGTATGGCAAGGATTACACGTTTGAATTAAACGGTAAAACACACAACATTGACCTAACAGAGTTGGTAGACAAACCATTAAAGGAAGAGCACCTCATTCGCCCAAACCACAATGAATTTTCTTTTACCCTTCCCGTACTGAAAAAAGAAATTACATTTAAACTGTTAACCCACTCAGACGAGAAAAAAATCGAAGAGGAAATCAAAGGAAAAAAGAAAGTTAACCAAGAAGCAGGTGAACTTACTACTCGCCTTAAATATATGATCCTTTCAGTTGATGGAGATTACGAACGCAAAAACGTAAGGCAATTTGTAGACAATAACTTGCTCGCTAGAGACAGCAGAGCACTCCGCGAATACGTCAAAGATATTCAACCAGATGTTGATATGACATTTGAATACGAAGATGATAACGGAGAAATGCAGAGAGGGGTCAACGTGCCATTAAACATTAACTTTTTTTGGCCTGACGCCTGAATACAAAATGCAAGTGTACAATGAGGTACACGACTTGACATATCACGGAGGTGGTGGTTTCACTTATTCTGAAGTATACAATATGCCTATCCACATAAGAAGGTACTCAATAGCCAGAATAAACAAACACCTTGAGGAAAAGAAAAAAGCCCAAGAAGAAGCCCAAAAAGAAGCTGAAACAAAATATAGACGATAAGGTGCGAAAGCACCTTTCGTTTTTTCATATTTATAACATATAATTAAAGTAATATGGAATTTAACCCTGAGAGTATACAACAGAATAGAGATAATCTTCAACAACTCCAATCAGACCTACAAGCCACAAGAGACGCAGTAGCTAATCTAAATCGAGAGTATAATCAACTCACAGGAGATAATGTTAGGGGTGTAAGTAATGAGTTTAGGAATTTATCAAGTACTATAAGTAGAGTAGCTTCTTTAAATATTAAAGATCTAACTACTTCTAAAGGTAGAAAACAGTTAGCCTCCGATATAGCTAAATTAAAACAAAACGAACAAAAAAGTCAAAATAATATAAATAATCTTTTATCCCAATACAACGCAGCTCAAAGAAGTGGTAATGAAGCTGCAACTAAAAAATTGGGGGATATGCTTGAGGCTGAGTATCGTAGAAAAGATGCTATTGGGGAAACTATAAGGGGGGCTGAACAGTTTGCTGCTTTAGCCGAAAATTCAGTACTTAGATTTTTTGATTTAACTGCCCAAGCCAAAAAACTCACAGATACCCTTTTGGGGCCAGGATTATTTAAATTACTCCTCAATGCCGATACAAATACTACTAGCATAGCTAAACAGTTAGGAATCAGTAAAGATACAGCCCGTGAATTAAGACAAGAATTTAATAAGTTAGCAATAAATTCTAATAATGTATTTGTTACTTCCAAAGCACTTGGTGGAGCCTTACTTGAACTTGGTGATAATTTAGAAGCAGTTTCAGGTTATACCTCAGACCAGCTCGCAGACCAAATAGTTTTAACCAAACAACTAGGGTTAAGTGCTGAAGAAGCATCCAAAATAGGAGCTTTAGGTATTATGAATAATAAAACCACTGAAGAAGCTACTGAAGAAATACTCCAACAGGTTAAATTACTCGAAGCTGAAACTGGTATTAGACTTGATGGTAGAAAAATATTAAAAGAAGTTGCCTCTATCAATGGACAGTTAGCCGCTCAGTATCAGTTTAATAATGAACTATTAGCTGAAGCTGTGGTTAAAGTTAAAAAATTCGGTCTTAATTTAAAAGAAGCTGAAGGTATCGCTAATAATTTATTAGACTTTGAACAAAGCATATCAAGTGAATTAAGCGCCGAATTGTTAACAGGCAAAAATCTTAATTTAGAAAGAGCTAGACTACTAGCCTTACAAGGCGATACAGCTGCTGCTGCTGCTGAGGTAGCATCCCAATTTGGAAGCGCTGAAGAATTTACCAGCATGAATGTCCTACAGCAACGTGAATTAGCAAAAGCTGTAGGATTAACTGCTAATGAGCTAGCAGATTCTATAAAAAAGAGAGATGTTTTAGCAAGTTTAGGTGTTAAAAATATTGAACAATTAAAAGAACAGGGTAGACTCAATGAACTTAATACCACAGAAGCAGGTAAACAACTCCTCCAACAATACAAACAAGAAGCAGCCGCTGATAAATTTGCAGCTGCTATAAGTAAAATTCAAGATGTTGTAGGGGCTCTCCTAGAAGGTCCTTTAGGAGGTGTTGTTGATGCCGTAGCTACTTTAGCATCAAGTTCATTTGCTGTTTATACTGCTTTAGGGTTAATAGGTGCTATAAAATTTATGGGGCTTATCAACCAAATAGCAACATTATTACCTTTACTAGGTGCAAGTGCTGCGGGGGCCGTTACCCTCTCATCTGCTTTAACCTTTGGGGTAGGTGCAGTAGCAATTGTAGCTGCTATCGCGGGCGTTATGGCTGCATATAATGGATTTAAAGACATTACAACAGCAGACGATATGGTGTATGGTAATAATATGTTGGTCACCAAAAACAAAGGTGCAATCGCTTTAAACAACGAAGATACAATAGTGGCAGGTACTGACCTATTTAGAGGGGGTAACAATGGTGGTGGTGGTATCTCCGATAACCAAATAGAAAAATTAGCTGGCGCAATCAACAATAAAAAAGTCGTCTTCGATGCATACAGTGCGTCTGGCCCACAAGCATTTGTAAATACAGAACGCAGACGCCCAAGTAACTTATTCTTCTAATATTTATAATAAAACAACACAATGGCATTAGTAGACAAAAAATCTCTATACGATATAGTACCAGGTGATGGTCCTGTAAGCGACATGACATCAATCCAAGGTACTCAATTTGCAAATCCAGAAATGTACTCACCTTCACTCCACGAAGATGGTTTAGCTGGTGTGTACAATAGCAGTGTCCATAGCCTCCCTTATGGTCCTATGTCACAGGACATGAATGGAAATCCTGGTCCCCAATTTGCAAATCCAGAGCAATACACCCCTTCATTACACGAAGATGGATTAACCCAGCAATACAACAGCAGTGTACACAACTTGCAATATGGTCCTATGACACCTGACTTAGACGGTAACCCTGGCCCATCATTTGCAAATACCATAGAAAGTACATTGCACACAAATGGTTTAACCGGACTCTACAACAGCACTGTCCACAGACAAAAATACACTATGGCCTTATACGATATGAATGGCCAAACCCCATCTCAATACTTAAACAATCTCCCTGAAGGATTAACATCACTATTCGGTTATTAATATGGGTTTACAAAAACTACTAATAGATTCAGGGGAAGAGTTTAGACAACGTTCCTTGGGTTATGGAGATAATGCTCCACTAATAACCAAAGACTTACCTGGTGTTGGTGACGTTGGAACACTCCAAAACACAAGAGCAATCTCTGCCTTTAATACATTAACTGAAGGATTGGTTCCAGGAGGTGGTGCTCTAGCAATTGGTAGAGCAGCAACAGACACAGCCAGAATCGCTAAATTCCTAGTTACAGGTGAGGGAGTATCATTTGGGGTTAGCCAACTTGCTGGCCAACGAATGAACCCCAAGTCATTAATTTCTCCTACAAACCGAACCTGGACCCCTGCAAATCTATTAGCCCAAATCCCCTCAAATATAGCTGGTCTACACTTTAGAAGAGACGGATTACTTGACACTACATTTGAAAGTCAAGGATACAATAAAAACTTTGCTTCTCCCCCAGCAGCCAAAAAATATGATTATGAGTTACATCAACTCAATAGAGAAGATAATGGTATAACCGAGTTAAAACAAACCCAACAAAGTCAAAATTTAAACACCATATTAGGTGTTTACAATAAATTAAGGGATTTTGAATTTTCTCCTGTAATTAAAGAATATAATGGGGGAGCTGGTTCAATTTTGGGTATTGGTACTACTCAAATAAAAAGGTACCCAGAAGGAAATACCAATAATTTAGCTATAAGACCCTTTGGTCCTACTCAATTAAAAAAAGTTGAAGTAAGCCCTGAAGTAAAAGAAAGAATTAGATATTTTGGCTTAGGTAACCCTGGAGAAAGGAAAACCAGAGAAACAGACGGCAGCTATACAGTTAATACTGAACTTACAAAAGACAGAATCAACATAGCAGACATTTATACCCGTGAAAACCTTAACGACGATAATGCCCCAGACGCAAAAGACTTTATCCGTTTCAGAATAGCATTGGTAGATACAACTAATCCACTAAACGACGAAGTACTTTTATTCCGTGCATTCCTAGAAGGTATCCAAGACAATTTTACAGGTGAATGGAACCCCCACACATATAACGGCCGTGCTGAAAAATTCTACACATACAATGGGTTTGACAGACAAATATCGTTTAATTTTAAGATTTCGGCCCAAACAATGGTTGAACTTAAACCATTGTACACTAAATTAAACTACTTAGTTGGCTCAACTGCACCTGTTTACAGCAACAGAAGAATGAGAGGCAGATACGCTCGTTTGACTATTGGTAACTGGTTCAACGAGATGCCTGGCTTCTTTAAAAATATAAGTTTAAACTGGGAAACAAATTTCCCTTGGGAATTAAATATAGATGGTCCTGAATATCCTGGGTTGAAAGATCCTTTATCTCAACACCCACACATTCTAAATGTAAATTGTGCTTTCCAACCAATACACGACTTTACTCCAGAAAATACAATTGACACACCATTTATAATCCCTAAAGGATTTAATCACTTGGTAACTGAAAAGCCAGCAGATGCTCCACCACCATTAGCTAAAAGAGAATACCAACCACTTAGCACTGGCGGAGAAACAAGCGGAGAAAGCATTGGTCTCCAACAAACACTGACAAATGACCAGCTTGGTGTTCCTAAACCAGAATACCAAAACATCCAATTCGTAAGATACTTCTCTAGAGGTAGTGGCGACTTGGGTGAAGGCCACTTTGAAACAATAGATACCCTAGGCACCACAGATAAATCTAGTAATCTAGGAGGAAGAATCGACTTTGGAACAGTAAATTACATCCCAGAAATGGTTGACGATGAAAACCCAACAAACGTGGTTAATTTGCTTTCTGGCCTAGAAGCCAATGTTGGGCCAAAACCACCACCTATTACTAACCAAGATTTAATAGGTAAAACTGGATTAGGACCTGGCCTTGAAGACCCATCAACATTGAACCTCCAACGCCCAACAGGAATGATGCGATGAATAGATTTGAAGACATAAGAAAAAAGAAAACTGACAGGGGCAAACGCTACTACCGCGAAACATTTGTCCCAGCAGTTCCAGAACAAGAAGGTGACATGTATTTTATCACTGAAAGAGGTGATAGACTCGATCTGTTAGCATACGAATTCTACAAAGATGTTTCTTTGTGGTGGGTACTAGCAGCAGCCAACCCTATCTCTACACGTAGAGACTCATATATGGTTACACCAGGACAACAATTCAGAATACCAGTAGACCCCCAACAAATAATCCAGCAGTACAAAGAGTTGAACAATAACAGATGAGTATATTTAAAGAATCGTTTCGAGACTACGTCAAAAACCAACTAAAAGTTCGCCAAAGGATAATTTCCAGAGGTAATTCCGATATTGGAAGTACTAGCCGCCTTGCTGGACACCAAAATTTAGCTCCTGGTGCTTTTTACGCTTATGGAGAAAAACAATGTGTCATCCGCATGGCCTCCCTTGTTGACCTTATGGAGGATATAGGGCTTGACTTAGGGGGTAGCAGATTTGAAAGCTACAAAGGTGAAACATTTGCACGCAATTTTATCCTTGAAGGTGGTGTATTCCCCACCTATGCTAGAAACACAGATGATGGTGTAGTTGTAAGAGAAATACAACAAGTAAGAGGTGGATTCCCCAAACCAAGCAAAAAAGTTAACCTATCATATGGAGATCCTTCAATTGCCGCAGACCCCTCAAGTGATGGGTATGGGGCTGTACCTATGCCAGGTATAGTTGATGCCAACATTGAAACCAAATCTGCTTATGGTTCACTCCGCTCAGCCAAAGTTAATTTTGTTTGCCATAACCTTCGCCAACTAGAGATCCTAGAATTACTCTATATGCGCCCTGGTTATCCTGTATTGATGGAATGGGGATGGTCTCCATACATTAAAAACGATGGAAAAATTGAAAACACATTCCCATCTGTAGCAAACGAACAATGGTTTTGGGATGATTCTTTGGTTTCCCAAGAAAGAATTCAAGCCGAAGTAGTTAAACTCAAACAATCAACCAACGGAAATTACGATGGATTTATCGGTTATGTAACTAACTTCAACTATACAGCTAGAGCAGATGGTGGTTTTGATTGTTCTACTGAATTAATCTCAATGGGTGAGGTACTTGACAGCTTAAAAGTACCAAGTTTTGGGTTTAGCAATATAGATAAAGATACATTTAATGATCTAAATGAAAACGAAAAGAAAAAAATCATTTATCAAAATAGTTTAGGTATCTTAATTCAAGATATATTTAATACTACACACCCAGATAAAGCTTTTATTGAAAACGAAAAGGTTGAAGATGTAACATACAATAAAGATGGGACAGCTGTCCAAAGTAACCAAAAAGACAAAGTAGAAAACAACCAGCAAATTCGTAGCCAAATTGATTTTTCAAGAAAAAAACTTATCAATGCACTAGGTTCTGAAACTGGAAATGAAGCTTTTATCTATAAAAACCAAACTTTAAATAAATCAAACGAACAATCCATAAGCTCTACTGAGGGATATATTCGTTGGGATGCTTTAGCCACTTTAATTAACGAATTAGTCATCCCCCAAAATGAAAAAGGTGACCCCCCACTCCTTTTATCTACAGATCTATACAGAACAGATGTAAACAATAATCTACTTGTAGATCCTATTTTATATGCTAAATATGATGATATAGAAGATACTTTTATGGATGTTAGTTGCGATGCAAAGACATGTATACTACCACATCAATTTTCTTCTTTTAGTGATGACGATTATAATCTAACATTAAGACAAAAAATCGGACTAGTTTGGACAGGTTTGAAATTCTGGAACTTCAAATTAATTGGAGAAGCACTTGGGGCAGAAACTAAACCTACAGGACAATCTAAATATCCAGATCTTCAAATTACTCCCGAATTAGCAAAAAGGCGAATAGGTGGAATTTACATTTCAGTTGAGAAACTAAAAACTGTATTTGAGAATACTTTTACAAATAATAGAGAAGCAACCTTAGGTACATTTATAGAAAATTTGTGGAAGGAAATCAACCAAGTATGTCCTATGCACAATTTTGGTTTGCGAACTGACCCTGAATACAATCATATAGTACAAGTTATAGATTTACCTATTACCACAGATGATCTAAAAGAATTAAAATACAACGATTTATTCCAATTCAATATACTAAGTAACGATACTATATCTAGGGAATTTAAATACGATACTCAAATACCATCATCCCTAAAAGCAACAATAGCTATAAATGCCCAATCAGGTGCAACTGCAGATGATTTAGACTCAGTTACATTTGCCGCATTTAATCGTTCAATTAAAAGTAGAATCCATTCGCTAGATGAAAAATTTGCAAAAAATAATACTGAAGCATACAAAAAGCTAGCAGATACACGAGCTGAAAAGGAAAAACGCCTTTTTGAGTTAAACAAAATTATCGCAGAGTATAATGCAAAGTTTTTTAATTTTATTGACTCCAATGAAGATGATCTTGACCAACTAGAAACTGAATTTGGGGCTATAAAGTCTATAATTAAAGAAGCCCAAAGCCTAGAATTATATCTTGAAAAATCAACTTCTGGATACCTCAAAAACCAATCAATCATTCCTATTAACTTAAATATAGTATTAGATGGGATATCGGGTATGGTTATAGGAAACGTATTTAGAGTAGATGAATCCCGCCTACCTAAAGCATACAGAAAAGGTAATATAGCATTTGTTGTACTTGGAGAAAGCCAAAACATCACATCGTGTCAAGATTGGACAACTACAATTAGAGGACAAATGATTATGTTCCCAATAGAGGAAGAGGCCACAGGAAAAGGCAAATTCAGAAACAAGCCACCTGGGATTATTTCTCCCCAAGAACAAGAAATTGCCCAGATTATAGAATCGACAGAGGAACCAAACGAAATTCAACCAGCTGAATCTACCCCTACCCAAACATTCACAGCAGATGAATTACTCCTTCAATATATTGACCTCAATAGAAGGTTCTTCGTTAAAGCGTGGGCTAGAGATTTCCTCGAAACAGAAGTATTCAGGACAGGGACTAATGTGTTTACCCAACAGATAAACCAACTTAATTCTGAATTAATTGTTCTAGTTGATGAGTGGGAAGAATTCCGCCCACAAATAGAAGAAGTGTTTGGGGTTGATTATCTATCAAATAGAAATTCCTATTTCTACACCCAATGGCAAGAAAAAGAAGGTAATAGAGGGGTTAAAGTCAATATAAATGGCCAAATATATACCCCATTCCTCGAACAACCACGACTAGGCCCAGATACGGTTAATACATTCTTAGGGAGCTTTCAATTTAACTTAGATGATTTTGAGATTGAATAATGGCATACTTACCCAAAAACAAATACAAGAAAAAATATACCAACGGAGGTGAATACACAATCGCTTCCTCGGGAGAACTGTATATAGGTCACTACATTGAACTCCCCAATAATATATTTTACGCTGGGACAGATCCCCAAAATGTAACTGTACTACTCAAACCATTTAATCCTCCCTCAGTTAAAATCCCTAACACTCGCCAAAATGCCATTTTTGGGGTTCTAAACAAACAATATGTGGATAAAGAAAAAACCTATCTTACACCGATAGCAACCAAAATTTTCCCTACCCCCGACGATTATAGGAACGGATATATACTTCGTTATTTTGGCCAACGAATACAAACAGGCAGATATTTTGAAATCGATGAAAAAACTTATTCCGATATACGCTCCGGTAATAGGATTGATAGGTCACTATACCGAGCAGGATCTATTAGATGGGCGCTCACAGGAGATACTCAACAAATTAACGGATCCAACCTACTCAGGCTCGAACAATCATACCCCAACTTAAGAAAATTATTCTTTAACCTAACAGAATTTGCCTCCCCAAGATAGTGTTCGTACCTTTAGGGTATGTACTATCTGATAGAAACAGAGGAGCAACTGAATAAATTTTTCCAGGATGAGGGGGGCGAATGCTACCTTCAATTCATCACCAACAACGATGAAATGCACCCAAAACTACAAACAGTTTGTGCATTATACATTTATTCGTTCAGCAAAGAAAAGGGATTCATAATTAACATAGACCACCCAGAGGCCTTTCCACTTGAGGTACCCTTTTCTTCCCTACAATCTTATACAAATATATTTGTGCGAGATAAAGTTAGCGCACTACTCCATTTCCCCCTCCCTTATACGGATATACAATCATACCACTATATCCAAACAAACGAACCTCTACCACCATACCCAAAAACTCCAACACACACGTTCTACGAGCGCAAATACGGCGCAAATAACGTGAATAAAATCATTCCAATCGCTAAGCACTACGAGTCGTTGCAAAGTGAATTCGATGCGTTATACCCGCATATACTCAACTATAAAGAAACCACAACTACCAAATGGTACAATGAGGTATTTACACCTACGCTATCCCAAATGGTGAGTAAAGGCTTTAAAATCAACGATACATTCAAAAAGCACTTCGAAATTAATGAAAAATTCAATGTTAGAGACAACAAACTATATGGGTGGTACAATTATTGCACTACAACAGGACGTCCTACAAACAATTTTAATGGCATTTCTCTCTCTACTCTAAAACACAACACAGGGGAAAGAGATAGCTTTGAAGCTAGCAACGATATTTTAGTTGAAATGGATTTTGAGGGATACCACCCTCGAATCATTGCCCACCTTATTGATTACAAAATAGACAAAAACGAATCTATCCACACCCAACTTGCCAAAATGTACTTTGAGACAAACGAAATTGTCCCTGAAATGTACAAAAAGAGCAAGGAATTAACCTTCCAACAAATGTATGGGGGAATAAAAAAAGATTACCTCAAATACGAATATTTCTCCAAAGCCCAACAATTAGTAGATATTCTGTGGAAAGAATTCAATACTAAAGGATACATTGAAACAGCAATAGCGAAGCGCAAACTTCTAAAGGACAATTACAAAAATATGTCCCCACAAAAACTCTTCAACTACTATATCCAAGCATTCGAGACAGAATACAACTTTAATATACTGTCTAAACTATTCAAATTGCTGGAAAACAAAAAAAGCAAAATTGTCCTTTACGTATACGATTCGATATTAGTGGATTTTTCCCTTGAGGACGGTAAAGAAACCCTTCAGGCTATTAAAGACACTATTTCATCTGATTTTCCAGTTAAATTAAAGAAAGGATACACGTATTCCTCCTTAGAGGCCCCCTGATATTTATTGTTAACAACGACGCAATAAATATTTATATGAACAACAAATTATACTGCACCTTCATTCAAGAAGAAGAAATTAATGAGGTTGTAGACAATATATTAGACGAGTACGATATCTTATTCAACAAGATATTTGTCTTGTCATCTGTAGATGGGGAAAAGACTATGTTAACTTACAACATAGATGGGCCTGTCTACAACTTCCAACTACCCAATACAATCTTAGTCCACAGAAAAAAACAAACAAACACCCTGTATACTATCAATGCCCTAAACGAGGTAATTAGATACTTAAATGGGGGTGAACTTGACACTACGTTTCAAGTAGATTGGTCTAGATTTAGAAATTCGTTGTTGTTGACTCGTCCTGGTGGATTTAAGCGAATCAAAACCCGCCTCAAAGATATTATTGAAATAGATTAAAAAGCCTTCTGGTAAAATTTGGATTCTCTGACTTAAGTCATTATATTTACCAAAAACAAAAAGGTCATGAATCTAGATGAAATTAGAAAGCGAATGGACCGCTTGCAAAACAAGTCCACAGGCAACAACAAAAGCAGCTACAAGGAAAACTTTTGGAAACCACCAAGTGGTGAGAAATCTGTAATTCGCATTGTGCCCTATAAGCACAACAAGGAAGTACCATTTACCGAATTGTATTTTTATTTTGGTATTGACAAACCAAGAATGATGTCACTTTCAAACTTTGATGAATCTGACCCAATCTTGGAATTTGCCACTCAACTCCGCAAATCAGGCGATGAAGATAACATTGCGCTGGCTAAAAAGCTCTACCCTAAAATGCGTATCTTTGCTCCAGTATTGGTGCGTGGCGAAGAAGACAAAGGAGTCCGTTTCTGGGAATTTGGCAAAATGGTATACCAAGAACTCCTAGGAGTAATGATGGATGAAGATTATGGAGACATCACTGACATTGCTGCTGGCCGTGACATTACAGTGGAAGTAATCCCCGCCAAAGAAACAGGTAAGATGTACGATACAACTACTGTTCGCGTTAAGCCAGTTCAAACCCCACTTGTACAAGATGGCGAAATGGCTGAGTCACTTTTGGAAAATCAAAAGAACCTTATGGATCTTTACACTAAGTACTCGTTTGAAGAGATGAAAGAATCCCTCCAACGCTACTTGGCTCCAAGTGAAGAAACCGAAACAGTCGAGGCAACTACCCCAGCAAAAGAAAAAGTTGACCTTGATTCTAAAATCGACGATTTATTTAGTTAATTATGGCTAGAAAATCTAAAGACCCAGGTCTCGCAGGGGAGAACCTTACTGAAGAATTAGCATCTTCGTTAAACCAAAAATTCAGTAAGGAATACAACCAGGTAGCTTACTTCCTAAATGGAGGTGACGAATCCCCTACCGATGTAACTTCATGGGTTTCTACTGGATGTACCCCCCTAGATTTGGCCATCTCAAACAGGCCAAATGGGGGTCTCCCAGTTAGCAAAATCGTTGAAATTACTGGTTTGGAACAAAGTGGTAAATCATTGCTAGCTGCTCACGTGATTGCTTCTACCCAAAAACAAGATGGAGTTGCAATTTACATTGACACTGAATCCGCCCTTGACGCTCAATTCTTGACTGCAATTGGAGTTGACGTAGACAAGATGCTCTATATTCCCCTTGACACAATCGAGGATGTGTTCGAAGCAATGGAAGATATCATTGTCAAAATCCGCGAAAAGCAAAAAGACAAACTAGTTACTATAGTAGTTGACAGTGTTGCTGCAGCAACTACCAAAATTGAATCAGCAGCCGACTACGAAAAAGATGGTTACGCAACTGCAAAGGCAATTATTATGTCAAAATCAATGAGGAAAATTACCAATTTGATTGGCAAGCAAAAAATTCTTTGCGTGTTTACTAACCAGCTTCGCCAAAAACTAAATGCAATGCCATTTGGGGATCAATATACCACTTCAGGTGGTAAAGCTCTCCAGTTTCACGCTTCAGTTCGTTTGCGACTCAAAGGAGTAGGCAAAATAAAAGAAAAAGTTAACGGAATTGAAACTGTAGTTGGCCAAGAAGTAGAGTGCGAAGTAGTAAAAAATCGACTAGGGCCACCTAACCGCAAAGTACGCTACAATATATTCTACGATTCGGGAATTGATGACGCTTATGGCACATTGAAACTCCTGAAGGAATATAAAATAGTAAAACAAGGGGGTGCATGGTACAGTTATACACCAGCAGATGGGGAAGAACTTAGATTCCTAGCTAAAGAATTCAAGGATCTAATTGAAAGCCACCCTACTGCAAGAGAAGAATTATATGAGAAACTTTGTGACAAATATATCATGAAGTACCGTCATGAAAAAGAAGAAGGACTAGATCGTGACCCCGAAGATACAGTTGTTGAAAATGAATAATTTTGAAAATCTACTAAACAACTTAAGTCCCGAAGAGAAGCACCCTAATGACAGGGTGCTTCTTATCGACGGGCTTAACATATTCCTAAGAGCATTTGCCGTAAATGGAGCCCTAAATGAAAAAGGTGTCCCCGTAGGGGGTATTATGGGTTTCCTCAAGTCACTTGCCCTTTCTATCCGTGAAATGGACCCTACCCGAGTAATTGTAGTATATGATGGAGCAGGAGGTAGCAAACGAAGAAGAAAAATTAACCCCAACTATAAATCAAACAGAGTACCCAAAAGAGTAACTAAATTTGACGCTTTCAACTCACTTGAAGATGAAAAGCAAGCCATGAAAATCCAATTCAGGCGCCTACTTAGTTACCTTGAACTACTCCCTATCGATGTTTACAGTGTAGACAACGTAGAAGCAGACGATGTAATTGCATATATTGCACAAAATGTACTTGAAAATGAAGTTATCATTATGTCTGCAGACCAGGATTTCCTCCAGTTAGTAGATGATAGAATTGTTGTTTGGTCCCCAAATAAGAAAAAATTCTACACACAAAATCAAATACTAGAGGAATATGGGGTACCTTCCTATAACTTTTTGATGTATAAATGTTTACTAGGAGACAAATCAGACAATCTAGAGGGAGTTAAAGGATTGGGCCCTAAAAAAATAGCAAAAATAATTCCAGAAATTGTAGGAAAAGAGATTGACCTTAATTATCTTATAGAATATGCTTCTACACAAGATACTATGATGCACAAACGAATTGTAGAAAGCAAAATTAACCTAGAAACAAACGAAAAGATGATGTCCCTCAAAAATCCTATAATGGCTGGACAAATCAAGTTACACATTCAGGATTTGGCTTCTCGCCCAACAAATGTGCTACACCGAAATGATTTTATTATGCTATATAATGAAGATTATATGGGTAATAATTTACAGAACCCTGACATCTGGTTGAAGGAACATTTCCTTAAACTAAATAACCTCGCAAAAATAACCCATGAGTAAACTAGAACAATATGGTCACAATTTCCAGGTTAAGGTACTATCTACACTAGTAAAGGACAGAGAATTCCTCCAACAAGTAGCAGATATTATCTCGCCTGAATTTTTTGACAACGAAGCAAACAAATGGATTATTAGTAAAACACTAGAATACTTCAACGAATTCCGAACTACCCCAACAATGGAGGTATTCAAAGTTGAAGTAGAAAAGATCCGCAACGAAATACAACAAGTTGCTGTAAAAGAACAACTCAAGGAAACCTTTAGATCCACCAAATCACCTGATCTAGACTACATCAAACAGACTTTCCTTGACTTTTGCCGCAACCAAACACTCAAGACTGCCCTTCTTTCCTCTGTTGACCTTCTAGAGATTGGCAACTACGAAGATATTCGTCGCCTCATAGACAATGCCCTCAAAGCAGGAACAGAAAAAAACATTGGCCACGATTACATGGATGCTATAGAAGAACGATACAAAGAAGAAGCAAGAAATACAATTGAAACACCTTGGAAAGAAATAAATACACTCACAAATGGGGGAATTGGCACTGGGGATTTAGGCCTATTAGTAGGAAACCCTGGTGGAGGAAAATCCTGGGCACTAGTAGCTCTAGGGGGCCACGCAGTTAAACTTGGCTATACTGTACTCCACTATACGCTCGAACTTTCAGACATGTATGTTGGCCAAAGATACGATGCATTCTTTACTGAAATACCTGTAAGTGATATCCGCCTACACAAATCAACAGTCAAACAAACGCTAGAAGGGTTGAGAGGAAACCTATACATCAAGCAATACCCCGCCGGTAAAGCCAACGTAAATACCATTTTAGCGCACGTAGACAAATGCCGCGGCCAAGGCATTGAACCAGACCTTATCGTGCTAGATTACGCAGATTTGCTATACACCAAAAATGCAAAAGAAAAAAGAGATAAACTAGATGACATCTATACTTCGCTAAGAGGTTTGGCTACTGAGCTGAAAATTCCTATATGGACTGCATCTCAAGTAAATAGGTCTGGTGCACGTTCTGATATCATTGAAGGAGACCAAATTGCAGAAAGCTACTCCAAAATCATGATTACAGACATAGCAATTTCTCTTTCCAGAAAAACAGAAGACAAAGAAAATGGCACAGGAAGATTCCACATCATGAAAAACAGATATGGAGCAGATGGTTTAACCTTCAATGCAGATATGGATACATCAATTGGAAAAATAGTATTCAATAACCGTGTAAGCAATGAAGGAAACCGTAACCCAGATGGAGCTGGATTTACAGGAAATGAAAGAAAAAATCTCCAAAGAGCAGCTGAAAATATATTCCAATTTTAACAGTATATACTGTATTTATCACTACACTAACAAAAAATAAAAGTAAGATGGCTAACAAAAACCTCAAAGAAGAACGCATAGTCTACAAACCCTTTGAATACCCAGAAGCATTCGATTACTGGCTTAAACAACAACAAGCACACTGGTTACACACTGAAGTACCAATGATGAGTGATTTGAATGACTGGAAACAAAACTTAAACGAAACAGAAAGAAACATAATTGGTTCTATCCTTAAAGGTTTTGCCCAAACTGAAACTGTAGTAAATGATTATTGGAGCGGTTTGGTCACCAAGTGGTTCCGCAAGCCTGAGATAATTATGATGGCCACCACATTTGGGGCAATGGAAACTATACACGCAGAAGCATATTCTTTATTAAATGAAACACTTGGACTCGACGACTTTAGTGAATTCCTCGAGGATGAAACTACAATGGCAAAAATTGAAAAC
>Ga0070746_10000787_pt1 | contig 19061 bp, 17 predicted proteins | sample VirMetDEL_Mar_21_FD_77016 | JGI IMG/M metagenome (GOLD analysis project Ga0070746, IMG submission 77016) | Aqueous microbial communities from the Delaware River and Bay under freshwater to marine salinity gradient to study organic matter... | ecosystem: Environmental > Aquatic > Marine >...
GCCATGTGGAGGCATTGGTGCTGAACTCCAGATTACCTGAGTTGACTCGAAGATAGAAACTGGTCTCTCCAGTAGTGGAGCCTGCCGTACCGTAGCGCATGAGCATGTAGCTGGTGCCGAATGCTGTGGATTTTACCAAGTTGCATTCTAACGTATTGCATCGAAAATCCTGAGTCCCGATATAATCTGCACCGGCTCCATCCACATAGTCCACTAGCTGGTGAAGGAAGTTGGAGGTAGATCCGAGGTATAATCTATCGGTGACTAGAAAATCATTATTAGCGTCGATTCTTCCAGAGGCTCCCCAATCGAGGAATGCATCTGTGCTAGCTCCGAAATATAGCTGGTTGGCGACTCTGAACTCATCATTGCAGTAGATCCGACCAGTATCGTCTTTGTCGAAGAACGTATCCGTTCCGGTTCCGAAGTATATCTTATCGCCCATATACAGATCCTCGCTGACATATAGCGAATCTCCTGAGAGGGTTCTGATTATATTGGTAGTGTACTTTTGAAATCCGCAATCTGTGCCAGCTCCGAAGTACAACTCTTGAGGGACTCTAAAAGCATCGTTGCAGGCGATACGGCCTATAACTCCATCTTGGAAAAGGGACGTACCCGTATTTCCTAGATACAGATTATCTTCTATATAGAAATCGTTATTACAATATAATCGACCTGCTACATTCTCTTCCAGATACGTACTAGAGCTGCCGATGTAGATCCTATCAGTGACGCGGATATTGCCCGTCATCAGCAGAGTGCCTATGGAGTTTAACTCTTCTAGCTGAATTGTAGCCGTCTCTGTCCCTGCGAAAAGCTTACTGAATGTCAGGAGATTTTCTTCGCACTTGATAAAGTCGCTTGCCAACCCGCCGCCACTTTTGACTGTCCAGCTAGTGGCCTCGTATTTAGACGCTTCGAATCCTCCTGCCGATGTATTAAAGGTCAGCGAATCCTCCAATAGAACGACACTATCATCTAGTCCCGAACTCCCATCCGTATGCTTAATCTCTAATTTAGTCGCAGTTAGCGAACTGATTATCGTATCCGCACTAGGTCCGGTAGAATTAACATCCTCGATACTTATACTATTATCGCGTAATGTGAGAATATCCCCTATAGCTGTAGGAAAAGATCCGCCACTGTAAGCGATGGAAGTAACGGTCAGCCTCTGCTTGCCCGACTCGTAATCCATCACGATCTTATCGCCGAAGGAAAAGTAGTCCGACTCGATAGTGGTATTAGTATCTCCAGAGCCTATATCGACGGTGCCTCTAAATAAAGCGTCATTAGCTATTAGAAGATCATGCTCCAGTCTCCACCCGTGAGTAGCATCGTAATTATCACTCTCGATATACTGGCCTATCTGCATTGATCCCGCAGTTATCTTACCTGCAGACAAGTTGGCTATCTTAGCATCTGTAATTACAGCATCCTCAATATTGGCGGCAGTTGTGATGATCTTATTTGCGCCAACTAGAGGGGCGGTAATCTGATTATCCTCAATATTAACCGTTAATATCTCGTTTTCATCTAGAACTTTTTGAACGTCTGCCCAAGCAGAGCCATTCCAGCGATACATACGGTTATTCTCCGTAGTATCGAATACGAGGTCATTCTCTACCAATATTGTAGTAGGCGTGATGGTTGCTCTACTCTGGAAGAATGTAGCTGTTCCCTCCGCTCTCACTGCCGCAGACCATGCTCCTATAGTAGTGCCTCCGTCTGTTTGAAGAGCTTTACTAACCCAAATAACCTGACCATTAGGGCGAGTCGCTGACCATCCCGCAGGAGTGTTATCCCCAGTGGGTGTATCGGGAACTCCCGAACTATCAGATTTGAATACAGTAACGGTTTTATTACCTGTATCACCCTTTACCCCATCTACTGATACCGCTGGGAATAAATAGAGAAGTGGCTCAATATCGTAGTTTGCATTACTGAAAGTAAGCTCTGGCGCTCGTATCCCATTATTCGTTACAGCTAAGGCTATCCCATCAACCGTATCTTCGGGAAAAGTCCAATTTCCATTATTATCGCTAAATGTTCCTAATGCGGTACGAGTCGCTAAAGTAGCCCCACCATACTTCACATTAATAGTTAAAGTGGCATCATTATCATCTGGAATCCAGCCCCCGCCATCAGGATCATACGCTTTAACTAGAGAACCCGAATTTTGAATCTCCCATTGAGGCACCGCAGTCGCTCCCGTAGTGGTGGAAGGAATTAAATACTGAATATCTCCAAGCCTATTCAACGTATCATGAATATCTATAGAAGGAGTCGCAGTATTATTATCTGTAACCGTTATCTGAATATTATTAACGGTATCGCTAGAGATATTCCACGTCCCTGTGCCAGTGTTGAATACCGCAGGAATGGTTCTAGTCTCTAGCTGAACCGCATCACGCATTATTCTTACGGTGATAGTAGCGTTACCATCATCAGGCTCCCAAGAACCGGGAATAGAGGAGGTATCGAAATATTTTACTAAAGCCCCTGATACCGCGAAATCCCATCCCGCAGCATTTTCCCCATCTGGCCCCGTATCCCCAGTATCTCCTTTATCTCCCGCAGCTATCTGTAGGAAGGTTGCGGTTACGTCCCTATCATGATCGTTACCAAGCAAATCTCGATAACGGATAGTCATATCTATAGTCTGAGTAGGGTTAGTAATGGGATCAGTAAATCCGACTGTAGGTAACGAGATCCCTGTTGTTCTCTCCGTACCATTGTTATAGGTTCTCGATACGTAGAGCCAAGAATCATTAGTGGGGGTTGCGTTATAGCTCTTTATCACCCCTGCGTATCTAACTACTGGGCTTACGAAATAATCCTCTGGATCGTAATCGCTATAATCATTAGCAGTAGGAACACTCCACCCGCCTACATTAACCTCCATCACCTCAGTGCCATCCTGACCTTGCGGAACTTGTATCCACTTAGTCTCAAAAGGTATAGTGAAATCCGTTCCCGTAGAATCCCTGTAGATAACGCTACCCGATATGCTTTGCTCTGGGTTAGTGCTAATAGTAGGAAGGCTTAACTCTCCCGAAGAGCCAATAGTGGGTCCAGTCCCCCCTGTAACGACTAACGAATCATACCTCCATCTATCATTCTGCGCTGAAGCTGCATAAGTCTGCTCTACTCCACCCACCAATACTACAGTATTAATATAGCAAGTAGTAGGGTCATAATCCGAGTAATCGTGAAGGGTAGCCTTAAGACCCGCAGGGGCCGAGTAGGATATAGCAGGCGCACCCGCTGGACCTTGTAATCCAGTATCAGCAGCATCAGGGGTAGCATTAACTGGCCCGTCATGAGTAGATGATATGTTCCCTGACGTATCTACAGACTCTACCCAGAAATAATAAATCTGATCCGCTACTAAGCCAGTAATCGTTTTTACGTTATCAGTGGTAGTATAATCGTGTGATACGGGTTTAGTGGCTGTAGTTGCCGCATAAATACGGAAATGAGAGAAATCCTTTTCGGTATTCTCATCTAGTAGGAGTCTAACCCCATTTATCTGAGCTACCGCAGTAAGTCCAGTAGGCGTGGCGGGTAGAGCCGTCTTACCTATAATAGTATGACCTGCGCTTTGTACCCAAGCTGACTTTACCCCTAGCGTACTAACTGACCGTATTCTAATCCCATACTCTACCCCATCGGCAACATTAGGCACGGTTACTGAATTCGTGCCTACAGGCATATTTGGTAGGGGAATCCAGATACTCGATCCAATTAGTAGTGTAGTGTTATACGCTAATTCATAATAGGCTACATTAGCGTCATCGGGGGTAGTCCACGGAGCGTATAGCTGGGAGATCAGAGTTCCATCATTTTTCTCTATGAGATGATTCGTACCGCTCTCCAAATCTCCCCAAACAGGAGCCTCCACAGTCCACGGGTCAGGGAGCGTAGTGTTAGGGGCAATATCTAAAGTGGTTTCCTCCCCGTTAGCCCAATCATAAATACCAGAAGCGGTTTCTAGCAATGTAAGCTCCGCAGTTATAATAGGGTTATTATCATCGTTGGATACAACTAGAGTATGACTAACGACCATAAACTCTTTATTGACGAACCCATATCTAGCAAAGCTAAGCTGAACAGTATCCCCTGCTTTAACTCTAAGAGCCTTATTAGTTAAAGTGCATTGAATAGTCATCCCCTGCCTAGACTGCTCAAGCGCCTGCTTAGCTAATCTTTGACAAGTAGCGGCTGAGGTAGTAAACAGGAATTCCAGATCCGCCCATTTCTCTACCCCTAAATCTTCTGATAAGTAAGTGGCATTAGTTACAGGAGGGAACTCTACAGGTCGATAAAGTTCATCCTTGTTAGCGAATACCCCTCTAACCCTATTAGACATTTCCTGAATGTTATTATTACCCGTAATGCTAATAGGCCCCGCAAAATCACCCTCATCAAAAGATTCGGAAGGCGCTCTGTAAGCTCCCCCATGAACAAACCATAAACCGCCTATATCCTCGGCAAATCCATTAGCGGCTCCCTTTAATTTCTCCAATACATCAGAAGGATCTTCATCAGCTAATATAGTCCCGTTAACGGTATATCGCTTTTCGGTACTCACCATATCGTTAAGCGTAACAAGCTCATCGGATAGATTCGTAGCAGCCTGTATTTCAGCTAAAGAGAAATCGGAGTTTGTCGAACCGTAGACAGTCTTGATATAGTCAGCAGTACATAATGCCCAGTTATCGGACCACTCAGTAACATCCGTAACAAAATTATAAACCTTCTTACCCTTTATATCTACAGTTACATTAGGAATCCCATGAGGGTAGCGATTATCCTCAGCATCATACTTCATCCTCAGATAAGTATAAGCGCACCCCCTAAGCCTATGATCACTAGTCCAGTCAGGGGTTTCCGCTACTAAGTTAGCATCTGCTACTTGGCTATCTGTTCCTAAATGAAAGTAAACGTCTAAATGGTCTGAATACTTATCGGATGGGTCTGGCTGGTTCCCTACTAGATTAACTGCCTCCCCATTGAGATAAAGAGTTTCGATAGACTCTATCTCATGCTCCGCATGGACTATAACCATATTCAGGTATTCGTTCTTACTCCCCGAAGTACCTAGATAGACTACTTGACCCCCTACTCTAGCTTGCCCGTAGATAGTAACTCTAGGTTGAGCAGTAACTCTACCATTAGAAAAGTTCCCTCGTAGTTTATCTATACCATCGTAAGAGGAAGCATCAGGGGCCATTAACGTATTTAGACCCGCAGTAGCCGCAGCTTGTACGGCTATAACGGTAAGAATCTGTCCTAATGTGGCTGTTCCCGCTCCTACGGCAGCAAATGCCTGTCCTATATAAGCTACTACTTGTGGCATATTATTCTACTCTCCATGCTTGTGAGCATCTAGTTATTGGGATTAACGTCAAACCATCTGGCCCCGCAAAAGCTGCCCGAAAATCTACTACTATTCCTAAACCCTCTCTAGTTCTACCTTTATGATCCCACTCATATAGGATGGCATCACCCCTAGAGGCTTCGTTTTTTGAAACTGGTTTCAAACCTAAGTCTTTCATTATCCCTCTAAATCCTCCTCGCTTTTTAATCATACGCATAGCGGATAGAGGGCTTGAGCAATGTTTTAAAAAAGGAGCCGCCCAATCTTTATCAGTGTAGCTACTAGCGATACTGCAAGCGGCTAAGCCGCAATTATGCGTCTCCCAATCAAAGGGAGTATTTAGATACTTCTTAATCGAGTTTTCTAATTCTTTATACCTGTTCATTAACTTCTACCCCGTCCTCTTGGGTTAAATGAAGAAGGCGGTGATGGTGGAGCTGGCGCTGCTGGTGGCTCCCCTGCCCCCGTGCCTCTCGTATTCCTATTATACGTAGCTGGTTCCGAAGGCGCCTGACCTCCTCCGCGAGGAGATCTACCAATACCCACGGGCGTAGGAACTGTTCTACCTGCCCTAGCCGCTGCTGCTTCCGCATTCTGAGCCTCTGTAGATTTAGGAGCTTCACCTCCCCAATAGAGAGGCTTCTCATCTAGCGTAGGTAGATACTCAAATCCCTTATCTCCAGGAAATCTTCTTTGCTGCTCCGCATCATCATATCGAGTATTTAGAGGGCGACTATCATAGTTCTTACGCTCTACGGTAAGCTGGATTTTAGACGATTCTCCAGAATCATCTATAGACATCATATCTATTTTGCCGCTGAACATTTGAACCGGATCAGCTAATAGATTAGTACGAGCGTTATCGAATTCACCATACCACAAGGTGCAGGGTCTTCCTCTATACCCACTCCCTAAAGCGATAGTGATTAATCCGGGATCTATACCAGAGAGTACGAAGGTGGCCCCTGTAGCGCTTCTATCACTACGCTCCTCTGGAAGCTCCACCTCAAGAAATTGGCCTAAGCCTTCGTAAATATCGCCATTCCAAGGTAGTGATCCCACCCCCGTCCACGCGAATACTGTCCCACTATCGAATTCAAATTTTCCTAGTATTACGGGAATGGATAACTCCTCATCCAGCCTATCTCTCATAGGCGTAGATATACTTCTACTCATGCTAAATCCTCCACTGCGCTTAAGCTGAAATTAAACATTCTATTATCGTCGAATGAGTAATCGTAGGTTGAGCTTGTTAGCCTGAAAACCACATTAACAGGCCCCGCAAGGTGAGGGACGTAGCGAGCTATATCCACCGTAAAAGTATCCTCCATTCCGTTTAGATCCTCAAAGAATTGAAGCCAAGTAGCTACATCAGGGTTAGACTCCGCCATAGGAGGGAGAACCATCTCTAGAGACCACCTAGCTACATTCCAGTCATATACTTTCACCTTCTTATTGAAGGGAGACCTAGTGACCCCCTGAGTTCTCATGCGGGTTACTCGAACATTCTTGTTCCCTGTATCTGGAAAAGTAGCCATTAGATTAGTCTCCTTCTTTGAAGTTCTTGGACGCTAACACGAACTTGATTTTGAATCAACTTTGGAAGTCGGTTGTTAAGGTCATCTGATACGCCTCTCTCAGAACCACGAGCATCTACATTAACAGTCATATTAATAACGGCTCCTCCACCGCCACCGCCTCGCATCTGCTCAGGATTAGATACTGTAACAGTCTCATCGGGGGTGGCTCTAAAAGCCACTAGCTGGGAGTCGGTCCCACCATTGCCTCCTACTTTAAAACTGCCGCCATTAGCCATACCAAATAACCCCCCTAAGAACCCACCTCCGGGTATGGCAGCTTTCACAGCATTGAATACCATCTGCTTAGCGATAGCTTTTATAAGCTGCTTTACTAGGTCTTTTAGAACATCCTCGAACTTTTGACCCTCCATAATACCATCTACAAAAGTATCGGTAACATTTTTGGTAAGCTGCTCCCACTTCTGGTTATGCTGATCTATGCTCTTATCTACATCCTGTAGCTGCTTATCTAAATCCTGTAAACTCTTAGCCGCATTCTGAGCTACCTGTCCTTGCATCCCTTGGAGATCCTTCTCTAACTCTTGAATCTCTTTTTGAATACGCTCACGCTCCTCTTTAAGAGCATTTATATTACCACCTCCAGAAGCTATCCCAAATCTATTCTTTTCTGCTCTTCTAGCTAAAAGCTCCTCTCCAGTAGGCAGAGCGGCTTCCTTAGCTTGATCCTCTTGCTGTATCTGGATTAGCTCACGTTGCTTATTCTTTAGCTGCTCGATATAAGCTAAGCGTTTTTGAAAATCCTCTTCATTTATGGTAGCGAGTCCTTTTTGAGCTTCAGCCAACTCTATATTAACTCGCATCAGGTCTTTACTAGCTAGAACTTCAGCCTGAGCATTCTTAACATCTAGATCTGAATAGAATTCCTGAATCTTGCCGATTCTTCTAGTATTAGCTTCCTCCTTTTTTAAGAAGTTCTCGAAGCTCTTGGCATTTTTTAGAGTCTCTTTCTCTTCCTCTTTAGCCTGCTCCTCCAGTCGTACTACCTTAGCTCGCTTAGCTAATTCAAGATCTAAAGATCCGATTACGCTACGCTGAGTTTTAATATCAGCCCCTCGACGCTCCCTACGCCTAGCCACTAATCTTTCGAAGGATTCATCAGACCCTCTAAAGCTTCTAGGGCGTTTCATAATAGAGGCTTCAATCTCTTTAAGTCTCTCCTTCTCGGTTTTTCTAACCTGCTCTAGCTCCTCCTTAGAAAGATTCTTAAAACTCTGTCTAAGTAAATCCTCTTCCGCGTTAATACGCTTGGTAATAGCAGCTTTTCTTTGAGCACCTCGCTTAGTGGCTCCTGTCCCTTCCTCTAATTCTCTACGTAGCTCTATGATCTCTTTTATTCGATCTACAGCAGTGGTAGAGCCTGTAAGGTTTCTAAGAATACTAGTGGTGGAGTCTACAATACTTTCTAAAACCGTATTTATACCAGTAGACTCCTCTACAGATAACTTGAATCCTTCCCACGCGGATCTCAACTCAACCATAGCCCCAGATAGACCCTCTAGCCTAGTCTCGGCTTGCTTCTCTGCGGATACCCCCTGTAGCTCTTTCTTAAACCGCTCCACTCCATCAGCGCCTAGCTCTACGAACTTAGCCGCAGTTCTAAATGCATCAGCGCCAAAAAGAATCTGTAGATTAGCTATACGAGCCTGATCTGACATATCTCCAAATGCCTTTTGAAGTTCGCCAGCTATTTCAGACATATCCTTAACTTCGCCATTAGCCTTAAAGAACCGTAGCCCTAGATCTTCTATAAGCCTCTTAGCCTTTTCAGACTCAGGGGCTAGACGTATTAAGAACGTCTTAAAGGATGTACCCGCATCAGAACCTCGCTTAAAGGAACTAGCAGTAGCGGCTATCGAGGCATTGAAATCCTCTACGGTTACGCCCACTGCTCCCGCAGCCCCACCCGCTTGAGCCAAAGCGAATGCATAGTCGTTGATATTGAACTTACTCTTAACAGTAACCCCAGTGATACTATCAACAATCTTTGATAAATCCTTAGCCTCTTTTCCAAAAGAAGCCATAACATCAGTAGCTACATCAGCAGCAGTAGAGAGGTCAGTTCCAGTGGCGGCAGCTAGGTTTACTGAAGCCTTTGCCGCACCCCCTAAGATCTCCGTTACCGCTAGACCGTTCTTTGCTAGGGTCTCTATCGCTTGAGCGGATTCAGAAGCGGAGAAAGCAGTAGTTCTCCCCAACTTTCGAGCCGTATTAGATAGCAGGTCCATCTCCTCGGAAGTGGCTTGAGTTACAGCCTTAACCCCTTTCATAGTCTTCTCAAAATCAGCCGCAGTAGAGGAGAGATTGGCTATCGCAAAACCTGCAATACCTGCACCTATCCCTATTCCCCCAAAGACTCCCGCTCTTCCTGCTAAACCAGTAGCGGCAGACTTAAGACCACCTATGATCCCTCTACTTTTACCTCCTACACCACCGCCTCCTGCTGGGGCGGAGGGAGGCTTAACCTTAGTCGCCCTGCGAGCGGCAGCAGCGAATTTATTCATCTCCTTAGTGGAGTTTCGGGTGGCAGTCCCTACCCCCTTCATCTTCGTCTGTAGCTTGCCAGCCTTATCGGATGCCTGCTTCATAGCAGTACCTAAAGCTTTAGCGCTAGTAGCCGCCTTACCTAGAGGGCCATTCTTACTGCCTAGCTTGGCGGTAGAAGCGGTGATACTCTTCTGTAGCTTAGTAACACTACGCTGTAGCTTACCAACCTCCTTATTCAGGGTAGAGAACTTGCGCTTAACAGTCCCTAGCCCTTTATCAATATCCCTATTGAGCTTCCCGTAAGAAGCTCTTAAGTCGATGGTGAGTGATGCTACATTAACGGCCATTTTTCTTCTGTTCCTCTAGCTCCTTTTTCTTTTCCTCTACCTCCTTATTACGGCTGTTTATCGTTTCCGCAATATACTTCATGTGGTTGAGGATACCTTTAGCGGGTTTAACTTTCTTTTGCTCCTCAGCTTTCTTAGGTAAGAAATCCTGTTCGGTAAGTACCTTAGCGCCTTTCTTGCGGTTAGGGTTATTATTGTAGATAGCTGCCATTAACCGAGCGCATACTACATTGAGATGCTGGCTTGAGGCTTTCCACTTCTCCAATTCGAATTCCCGATCTAAATTCCTTTCCTTAAAATAATCTTTGTCTAGCTGATATAGCTCAAAAGGAGTGAGCTGTAAAAACTCACTCCTCGAAAGTCCATGTCGCCTATAGGAGGAGCTACGAAGTCTGAGGATCTGAAGATTCAGCGCTTGAGTCTTCTTCGGTTTCCTCATCATCTTCAGAGTTTAGAGCTTCCTGCAAAGCGGCACCTGTTAAGTTAATTACCTCCCTAACAGGAAGAGTCTCTAATCTTTTTAGAGCATCCTCATAGGTTATTTCCGAGTTCTCATGAAGTAGCCCCGCCCATACTAGCCTAGATAGGTTAGTAGGATTAAGAACTAGATCATCATCTCCCGGTGACATAATGTTTAGTCCATACGTTTCGTGAAGCTTCATAATTGCCCCAAAGGTGAAACGTAGGTTTAATGTGGTGTCTCCTGAATTATCCATATTATTTCCTCCGCTGATTATTTATTAAGCTGGGCTGAAGTTAATATCGCCCGTAATTGTCAAAGTTACACTAGCAGAAAGCTCGCCATCGGCTGGTTGGCTCATATCAAAGCCAGTGACGAACGCATCAAACTCCCACTCTGTAGCGCCTGAATCCGTCATTACGATACGGTAAGTATCTGACGTAGCTGCCTGCCATTCCGTAGTTAGCTTAACGTGACCCGCATTAGCTGGATCAAATACTAGATCAAGTGAAATCTCGCCGCCAGAGCGAAGAGATACAATAAACTCACGCAACCCGTTAGGAGAGTCGTGAGTGGTTACGTCCACAGTATCCGAGGAGAAAGTTGGTCCCCCTAGATCTCGGATGTAGGCCAAGTCGGTAGGCGTGGTGTCTGCGTCATATTGCAGTTTCGCCCCGTATGCTGCGTATTTAGGCATCTTATTTTTTGGTTATTGGTTAACTATTCAGGATTATCCTGAAATCAATTATCTTAAATTTGTAGTCGCTCTCCGTATCCCTACCGTCCAGCTCGTTATCAAATGAAATAAAACCCACTTCTACAGTTCCCATAGTGCCACGGAAGCCGTTTAACAGATTATTCAAAGCATCTCTGAGCGTATCTAATTCTGCCACGGTTTCGGCATATAACGCAAGCTGGAATATCGAGTCCTCCAATCCGCTAGGCCCATCATGTAGAAGCCCTTCCGTTGTGGATACTCGACTCATTACTATGTACGGGGTATTATCGGAAGTCTCTGCATGAATATTCCATAGCCGATCTTCGATAAGCCCTACTACTGTAGGATCGGATAGGATCTTCGCAGCTAGCGAAGTTGTTAATGCGCTTCCCTTACTCATGCTGAATGCTTAGGTGGTCTTGAAGTCTTTACCACGCTGGGAAACTTAGCCCTTATGTGGTCCTTGAAAATCTTTATGCTTTTAGCCCGATTCTTGTGATAGGCAGGTCGCATATAGGGGGTGTTCTTAAACTCTACTGGAACAGCGTACTTTCTAGGATAGATACGTTTTCCTAGCCATACCCCCGTAGTTCTAGTGTTAATTCCCACCAGCGCCTTAGTCTGGTTAGTCGTACCCTTCTTGACGTTATAATTGATGGACTTCCTTAAGGTTCCAGTACGAACAGGAACAAGCTCTTTAGCTGTAGCCACCATAGGCTTAGCCATTAATGCTAGGGCTTCCGCAATCACCTTATTCTTGAGCTTACTCGTTACTCTATCAGTAAACCTCTCAAGCTTCTGGAAAGACTGCGGGTTAATCTTTATCGTTACGCCGTCTTTCATATCGCTGTCCTCGCCTCCGCAGTTACTACCCGCTTAACAGGACGACCAAGGGGCAAGTCCTTAATCCCTTTAACCTCGTATTCCGCATCCTGCCAAACGATAATCCCCGTAGCTGTTAGCTTCTTGGATTGAGTGGAGTGCCGAATCGTAAACTCCATACGCTCTTTAGGGAGATCCTGCTGGCTTACGTCAGGCTTCCAGACTCGCTTAGATTCCACTTTAGCATAGACTCTAGCGAACTCCTGATAGGTGGAGATCTTATCTCGTGATGCGTTAACCGTAACTTCTTCGCATTTTAGTATAACGACCTGATCCAGTTCTTTAGACTTCATGCAATACTACTCCAATACCTTTTGATTACCGACATAACGGTATCAGGTACGCTCATGGCGTTGTCTCGCTCATCGTACCAATATACAGCTAAAGTTACGATAGCCTCATATAAATCCACAGGGAGCGGATTAGTAGAGGGATTAGCATCCGCATTATCATACCCCGCTACATAGGTCACATCCAGACGAGTTCCCTTATAGGAGGAGGGAGTAAGCGGGTCGTAGAACACTATATCCCCAGTAACCGTATCTAGTTTATAGAGATCGGAGCTTACCGCTACCGCATCATCCGCAGGTCCATTTATGACTATACTCGTGATAGAATTTATCGGGTCGTAGGGCATGTTAATCCTACGCTGTACTCTATCAGGATCGTAGACTTCCGTACCTCTATACGTAGGCATGGAAAAGGAGGCTACTCTCGTAGCCTCCACAATCGTTATCCGCGCAAGACGCTCGATGGTCATTCGAGCATTCTTGATTAAGCGTTCTATGAGCGCATTTTCGTCTTCGTCAGTAATTCGAGCGAAAGCCTTTACAGCCACAATATCTACTTGATCGGTTCCCGTAGTGTTTACCAATTTGCTTCTCATAGGTCATGTGTATGTATTTTAAGGCTCAACGCAATTACCGACTAGGCACGAATTACAGTCTTTCGCGTCTACGTGGATTAGCCTCTTGCGCTGGAGCTGACTCTTCGGCTGGAGCTGATGCCTTCTTTCGAGGGGCAGAACCTCCGACCACAGGGCCAAACTCAAACTTAGGCTCATCGTGAGACTCGACTTTCTTACCTCTAGTAGAGACTACGCGATCAGTGGCCTTCTCTAGGATAGAGAGGGTGGCCTGATCTACATTAACGGCTACACCGTTCTTAAAGGTATGTCCCTTACAGATATACACTTGGCCGTTTACTAGGGTGGCTGATTTTACTGGTTTACTCATTTTATTAAATTTTGGTTTTAGTTATAAAGGTCTCCTAACCTACTCGCCTTCGCTAATCCTCATTAAGGAGTAGTAACGCCAATATTGGTCTGCTTAACTACGGCTGTTTCTTCTTCAAGCTCAACAGCAAGACGTAGCGTGAGAACGATCTTGAATTCGCGCTCAGAGATAAGCTTCTCTGATTCGATGCGAATTCTACGCTGCATACCGACTACGATGTTCTGAGGGTTCAAGAACAAGCCGCTTGCGTCTGGCATAAGAGCTACACCGCGCATTGGAACACCAAATACTGGGAGAGCGTTAGAGCCAGTCAAGATAGCGTCGCCAAGATCCGTACCGCGCTGAGAAACAGTATTGCGGTAGTCTTGCTCAATGTCCATTGAGTTGTAGAAACGCATCAAGTTCTTATTACGGCGATACTGAGTAGGCATTGCCTTAATAGTATCGTTGAAGAGCTGGCCAGTTACTCCTACATCCGTACCGTCTACAGTGTTTGTAGTGGTAAGAGCAAGAACACCGTCCATCAACGCTAGGTAAGCATCACCGCTACCTGTGTCGCCGAGAAGAATAAGTTCTTCAATATCGAGAGCAGCGCGCTCAGCCATCAAAGCCAAGACGGTATTGGTCATGTTGCCACGCTCAATATTATCTTCGAGAACTTCGTATGGAAGGCGAACTTCAGCGATAACTTCAGAAGTGTTCAGAGTTACCTTGCCGAGATCTGGCTTGCTGCGATCACCGATAGCGAGCGCACGAGATCCAGCCGTTTGATTAGCTGGCTTGAGGATACGTGAGCCAAAACCGATCTTATTCAACTCCATAGAAGGGGAGTTCATAGTAACGGTACGTGCTTCCCGTAGAATCGTAGGCTGATCAATCAGATTACGAATGAATCGGTTGCTCTGCTCAGTTGTGAGAAGGCCACCGGATGCTAGATCACCTAAAGCAATGTCTGCTTTCTTAATTAGGTCTTTTTCGTCCATTTTATATGTATTTATTGGTTACTGTTTTTGAGGGCGTTGGCCTTCTCTAAATTAGTTGATCCTAGGGCTACCTCCGAGGAAACCGAAAGCGTTCCTAGATAGAGGGTCTTCTTCTGCCTTAAGAGTCTCCTCCTTATCTTCGTCCTGAGTGGTATCATCTCCGCTGCTATGGCTCTTACGAGCTTGGCGAGCTTCCTCGATCTCAGTTAGACGCTCTTCAGATTAAACTGATTTCTCCTTAAGCTCTTCTACATCTTTCTTAACCTCAGTAATTGCCTTAACAACCTCATGAGTAGCTTCCGTAGATTTAGCAATGCTAGCAATAAGAGACTTGAAATCATCGTTTGATTCCGATTTTTCCGTTGCCTCTACTTCAGCTTCTTCTGCTGACGCTTCAGAGCTAGTTTCAGCACTAGCTTCTTCCTCTTTTTCCGTGTTAGCGGATTCCGTTTCAGCTTGAGTAGCTTCGGCTTTTACAGCCTCATCCTTTTCAGCGTCTTCGGATGTATTCTTTTCTTCGTCCTTTTTCATAGGTATAGTTTCCGATTGGTTAACGCCGAAAGTCTCAGCGATTAGGTTCTTAAAAATTTCTTTATCCTCGTCAGTCTTGGTCACTGTCTCCATTAGCTGAGCCAGCTTTACGACCAAAGCCCCATACTCGCTAGTAAGGGAAGGGATTGCTTCATAGTTTCCACTGCGAAGAGCATTAGCTAGGGCGAAGTGAAAGGCTTCAGTGATCTCGTTAAGGCCGACTGGGATTCCATCATCCCCTGCGTTAAGCATCCCGCTTAGCGTTACTTCGGAGGATTCCATCATCTCCCAGTAATCCAGCTTACGAGTAAGCTCCTTTTCCATAGCGGCTGCCCCAAATCCCTTTACTGTGATAGAGGGGCGAGTCTTACGTGGCTTTACGTTAGCTACGATCTTCTTCTCAGCCTTTTCAACGTCCTCAACTTCGGCCTCTTTTCCTATATAGGTAACGGCTCCGTCCTTGTGAACGATCTTTCTTACGTCCTGCAAATCCTCTTCGCCTTTCACTACAAAGCTGTCCTCGCTATTGAGAATTTTAAAATCCTCATACCCCTTGCTTGTCATCCAGCTCTCTACCGACTCTATATCAGAAAATTTATCTTTGGGAAATTGAATCTTTTGTATAACAGCATGACGGCCTTTGCCGTCTGACTTGGTGGCTTTCTCTTGCTCTGTCATTGGTTGGTTCTCCTTGAATAGCTTCTCTGTTATATCGAGAGCCTTAAATGTTCTAAACGGAGTATTGTTAGCTCCGCGACTTACTAAGGATACTCGACTAGGATCTGGGTCTATAAGCTGAGTAACCTCTACTATTTTGGTCTTTTTTCTTCGCTTCATGTTAGAAAGAATCTGTGGCTATGACCCTCAGCATCATCAGTTGCGGAGGTTTTTGTAATAGTGTGGAAGTGTCCGTTATCTACTGACGTATACCCTTTCACCACTTTTCCCATTTCGTCAAGCTCTACGTATATGGCGTGATCGTGGTCATCATGCTTCTCAGTATATAGATAGTCGTCTCCGATTTCCTCGACTTCTACAAATACGCTCTTCTTCCTAACCATAGCTTCTAGAGAGAATCCGTTAATCTCCCCGCTAAGTACCTTTTCCCAAACAGCCTCGTCCTCTATTTTAACTGCCATAACCCATGAACCTATGGAATAGTCTGGGTTATTCTCGTCAGTTACGATATAGCTCTCTACAGGGTGAGCCTTAACCGCCACCCCATCATGATTCATATCTATAGACTGGAATAGAGGGACTGTTAAGAAGCGATGAGCCATCTTCTCTATATCTTCAGCCACCATCATATCCCCATGAGAGTCGATTTCATTAGGAGCGTAGACCTCACCATATACGATTTGCTTCATCGCATCGGCTTTCTTAATCTTAACTACACTCGTAACGCTTGTAGATTCGTCGCTCATTTATTAAATACGGCCATAACACTATTGCCGACGCAAGCACTTTTTTTTGAAACCAGTTTCAAAATCCTACTATAAACTACTCTTTAACGAATAGGTTGTAGCGTAGTCCTGCAATTAGCATGAAATGGTGGGACTAATACACTAGCCTCTTTTAACTGCGCGGGAGTTTGACCTTGGACCTCAGCTACATCCGTAACCCAAGGAGCTACGTCTTTAACATTAGTCTCATCGGCCTTAACCGCTCGCTCTATGAATTCCAAACCATCCGCTACCCAGAAAGTCTTGCCATTCAGACTACGGCAAATGTGCGTGGTTCTATCGTCGATTACAGCCTGTAGATAATAGCCTGTATATCCAGCCTCGTAACTAGCTCTAAGCAGTCCATAATGGTGTGCTCTAGATACATGGGCATTAGCTACGACTTTCCAATAGGCGGATTCTTCTAGAATGTTCTTATCTATGATCGTATTTATTTGCTTAAGCGTGGTAGCCAAACTGCCATGCTCAGTGAATTTAGCTACTGTCTTCGTAAGCTTAGGAGCTACCACCGCATCATAAAACTCATTAGTGGAATACTGAATAGACGCAGCTATACCTTCCCGAACCGCTAGCTGCTCGCTTACATCATTAATAAAGCTTGAGTCGCCTACCAAGGAAGCTCCCGTCTTTATAGACTCGAATACTTGATTCTCTATATTCTTGAAGAGCGTAGTTTGATCTGCGGCTACTGCGATAAAGCCAACCCCAAAGGTGGCTATAGCCCCCATCATAAGCTCCTGAACCCCGTTAGACTCCTCTATGGCAGTCTCAAGCTCATCTACATTATCATGCCCTGCTAAATAGATCCCGTAGGCTATAATAGCGGCCATCTCCTCCTCGTTACCCTTAAACTCTTCCCCGCCTTCCTGCTTAATAGCGAAGGTTCTATCTAGCTTAAAAGTATCGTAGTCCAGTAGGTCGGTCATTTTCTCTTACGGATTCTAATATTAGGCTTAACTCCTCTAGCGATTTCTTGAGGCTCCTCTGACTCTGACTCTTCCTCTTCAGAAGGTTCTATATCCACCGCCTCGGCAAGATCAGGAATCCCTGTAGCCTCTCTATCCTTAGAGACCATATCTCTAAGGAGGGTGAACGGATAGTCTCCCCAAGTATCCTCGATAGGCTTACGGTTAAGGTTAAATAGGCTATTGATAACTCCAATGGCGATATTAGGGGTCATAGCTCCGACCTCTTCCATCGTGCTTAGTGTCTCTATCAGATACTCTGCCCCCACTATTCTAGCTGGGTTAGAGCGGAATCTCCAGTAGCGAGGGGGAGAACCTTTTTCATCCACTAAAAGCTTATAATTGAAAATATCATCTATCTGTACTCTCTCAGGAGCGAATACTTGGCTCTCCGCTGTATCCAAGGATGATTGAGCGGTAGCTCTAGTATAATCATCGGATCTACCTACAAATATAGGCCCGAATCGAAAAGAACCTCTAATCTTGTTCTGACAGTTCTCATCATACTCTTGGAATAGAGCGTCGGATTGTCTCTCTCCCGCAAGCGGCTTAATATCAAGCCTAGGGGCGGTAGCTTTTGAGGCTCCCTCAATCCCTGAATCATCATCTGAAGATTCAGCCTCTAAGATAAGCACCTTATGAAGGTTATCCCCACCCCCGTTAAATTTAGCTTCTAGGTCTTCTATGGTATCCTCGGAAAGAAATCCCCCTGATACTAAGATTGCCATTGCGGGGATAGCATTATCCTCGAAAAAGTGAAGATTCGTAAGCTCAGCTTCCCTACTGCCTAAGATACAAGGAAGCTGATTGATCCATCTAGGGAGTCCATAAGCATGGCCTGCCTCATACTGGTCTCTAAAGATAATTTCCGTAGCCCCATCCTCAGGACTCATATTAGAATCTACTTTACCCGTGGCAGGGTCAATTACTCTAGGGTCTCCGTATTCCTTAAACCAGTTTTTCTTCTCCCCGAAAATCTGAACATATCTACGGAATTTTTTACGAGTCTTTACCTTGCGAATATCACCATCAACCCCCGGAAGCTCAGTCTCTACTATAACCTCTTCCTCGTCCATAGTGGTCTTCCTAAGAGTGTGAGCATCGACATGATAGAACGCTATAATATTATTCTTAGAGTCTCTAGCTACCTCAAAAGCCCCATAGCCTATAGACTCGTAATCAGACCTAAAACGCTTACGCATTTCAATTAGCCCATACTCCTCGTTAGGCATTTTAGTAAGCATCTCTAACCTAGCTAATTCATTTTTAGCCTCTGTGCTCTGCTCTAAGTCCTCTGGCCCTACATATTCAAAGCTATGGCCGAAACACTCTATATTAGTCTGCATAGCGTCTATGCATTGCCGCAATACGTTATTACGGTTAGGTAGTGTTAGTAGGGTACTAGGGTTATAAGTAGGCTGGAGTATTTTCAGACCAGAAGTGGACTCTGGCTCGTAGTCTCCTTGGTAGGGATCAGGTCGCTGCTTAGAGTAGGTCTTCATCCCAGTTACCCACTCCTTATTTATGCCGTCTTCCTTTTTTCGGTCGATTACAGCTACTCTCCTAGACGGTCTTTTTTTACTTTTAGGCATATCTGATATACTAGTGTACCGTACACCTATGCCTATGGGGGAGCTTATTGCAAGCCCTTCTTTATTAAGAGAAATAGAGGGAGACTCATTAGAATCCCCCTCCATATTATACACTCAGGCTATTGTCTGATTTATTTTTCTGGTCTAGCTTATGCTGTAATCTTCTCAATGCGCCTTCTTGTGTAACAATTAAAGGGTTCCCCAAGCTTCTTTCCCAAGCCACATACCCCGGATATGACATATCCAATACACTTGCCGCTTGTTCTTGGGTAATCCCCAGATTGAAGCGTAGTCTTCTAAGCTGTGCGCTAAAGTCATCCATAGAAGTATAAATTAAAGGTGTGCTAGAAATACTATAGAGAAGCCCTCCGAAATAGAGGGCTTCCTTCTGCCAAGGAATTAGTATGCCGCTATTCA
>Ga0070746_10000788_pt1 | contig 19057 bp, 30 predicted proteins | sample VirMetDEL_Mar_21_FD_77016 | JGI IMG/M metagenome (GOLD analysis project Ga0070746, IMG submission 77016) | Aqueous microbial communities from the Delaware River and Bay under freshwater to marine salinity gradient to study organic matter... | ecosystem: Environmental > Aquatic > Marine >...
ATACTTTTATCACCAAGCGGCTTGGCGGAACTATTTTAATTGGTCATTTATTGAAGACGGCCCAATACAAGAAAACGATGCTATTGTTATTAGTATGCCCTTTAGTGATTCAGGGGAAGAACATCCAAGCACAAGGGAAGTGCTTGACGAAGCGGCTAAGTTAGGTGTGCCTGTGCTAATAGACTGTGCATTTTTTGGTATTTGTCAAGATATTGAATTTAATTTTGATCACCCTGCAATACACACTATAACATTTAGTTTAAGCAAAACATATCCTGTAGCACATTTACGTATCGGTATGCGATTAACACGGCAAGATGATGATGATGCATTGCTAGTACTAACAAAAACAAAGTATACAAATAGATTAAGTGCAGGCGTTGGGCTAGACATACTAAACACTATTACTCCAGATTGGAATGTTTCGATGTATGCTGAAACACAAAAGAAACTTTGCAGTCAGCTAGGAATTGAGCCAAGTAAAACAGTAATTTTTGGTGTTGATCGCAATGATAAGTATCCCGAGTACAATAGAGGCATGAAATCTAATAGATTATGTTTATCTAAATATTTAGAAGTAGGAACTTTACCAGATGATTAACATTGATTTGATTACAGACAAGTATGATCCTAAAAATTATGCAGTCGATTATCAAAAAGGTACTCCAGTACCTTGGTTAACATTTGATGATTTTTTACCCCCCGATCTTTTAAAAGAAATACAAGAAGAAATTAAAAACATTCCTAGATACATGTATAGTAAGTTTACTAGAAATGGCAGTTTTATGTGGGAATGTAATCGTTTAAAGTATGCTCCTAAAGTTCGTGATTTGGTTATGAATTTTAACAGCGGAGAATTTATTAACTGGCTTGAACGTATTACTGGACATGACAAACTTGTGCCTGATCCTCATTTAATAGGTGCAGGACTTATGGAATGCGAAACAGGACACTCACTAAAATTGCACACAGATTTCAACTGGAATGAACAGTTACGTTTAAATCGAACTTTAAGTTTAATACTTTACTTAAATGAAGACTGGGACAAGGATTGGGGCGGCGAATTAGAATTTTGGAATTTTAACAAAACTGAATGTATGCATAAAATTTCGCCGGATCCCAACAGATTGTTGATTTGGGATTACAACGATCAACTTATACACGGGCATCCAAGTCCGTTAACTTGCCCCCAAGACAAACCAAGGCTAGGTCTACGCATGTTTTATTTTAAAAGTAATGCGGAACCAATTAACCCTCCCCACCGAAGCCTTTATTGGTTCGATGATGAAAAAGGACCATATGACCAACGAGAGAATCAATAACTATTGCACAGAGCAAAACATTGTTGTAAGGTATCCTAACGGCGCAGGCGGTAAATTCTTTATAACTTGTTTATTCCTGTTTGATCATGTTGCACACTGGGACAAGTCAGTGCAGGATGGCAAACGGAGTCATATGGATTGGTTTAAATCTGCTTGGCCCAATGATATTAGTCAATGGTCAATACACGAACCTAATATTCCTTGGGATACAATGTTCTTCAGTAGAAGATTTCCTAGAAATAATAATATAACATGTGATGAATTTAACCAACTGGTTACCGACCATGCTAGTGATTACTTTTTTGAATGCTGGAACAATGGATTAAAAATCACTGATCATTTTCATAAAAAAACTAGAACTCAATTTCATGAACTTGCAGACTTAATTGAAATCACTTTACCCAACAATCACAGTGTTGAGTTGTATAAAGAAATGGTAAAACAAAAACTTTGGTTATGGGATGAAGAAACCAAAACAGTAATTTCAACATTGGATCATCCTGATTACTGTCATGATAATACAAACTTAAAACACAAACTAGAGTGGAAAAACAAAGACACATTTACAAACTACAATACGTTTGATGATTTCTTTTATGATGTACTGATTAGATACAACACTATTGGGCCTTTTGTAAAAACTGACCCTGATCCAAGTGCTATTGTAAGTTTTGATTTTGCTTATTTGTATCAATTTGAATCGCTACTATCAGTAATTGAAAAACTCGAAACCTATTATAATCAAAAAGTCGATTACGACAAACTTCGCCAAATGCACACAATATGGCGTGAAAAGAGTAGGATTTAGTTGACAAATAGTGTATAATAATATAAATACCCTTGTTACACAACGGTAACAAGCACACAAAATCATATCCGTGTAAGGAAGGAGACATAATATGAGCTATAATAAAACAAAAACCGATCCGGATTTAGGACATCGTGTACACGAACACCTTGTCGCTAAAGGAGTAGAAACTCCTACAATTTCCACAGCATTAGGTCGCACAGACAAAATCGAAGAAATTGAAAAAGATTTTACACACATAATGCAAGTATTGGGATTAGACTTATCTGATGATAGTTTAATGGATACACCAAAGCGTGTTGCAAAAATGTTTGTTAACGAAATCTTTTGGGGTTTGGATCACGATGCATTTCCAAAATGCACCACAGTTGACAACAAAATGAAATATGATGAAATGGTTGTTGAACGCAACATTAATGTTCAAAGCAACTGCGAACACCATTTTGTTATTATTGACGGACTTGCAACAGTCGGCTATATTCCTAATCAAAAAGTTTTGGGCCTAAGTAAAATCAACCGTGTAGTTGAATACTTTGCCAAACGGCCACAAATTCAAGAACGTTTAACAGAGCAAGTGTATCATGCACTACAATATATTTTAGACACAGATAGCATTGGTGTAGTTATTGATGCACAACATTACTGTGTTAAAAGTCGCGGTGTTGAAGATGTAGGGTCAAGCACAGTCACTAGCAAACTAGGCGGTGTATTCAAAACTGATCCAGCAGTACGTGCTGAGTTTATGAATATTGTTAATAAACAAAAATTGTGCTAAAATAATAACTGACATTAACTTATAACAGGAGGAATTATGTCAACTAAAGTAGGTGATAAACTTGTAAAAGTAAGCGAGAATTTTACTGTGTATCGTTACGATAACGGTTTTATGATAGAAGTTAGCGGAAGAGATCCTGACGAGGAGTACAAGTATTCTAAAATATTATGCTCCGATGAGGATGAACTTCTTACTATAATTAAAGAAATTAACAGTCTACCACTAGATGAATGATATGGGCAAACTTTACTATTCTTGGCGGGACTTTGATCACGATATAATCACGCTAACCACTCAACTGTACAAAGACAAGTGGGTGCCTGATTATATTGTGGGCATTACCAGAGGTGGCTTGCCGTTAGCCGTGAGTTTAAGTCAGCATTTAAATATCAGATGTGAAACACTTAAAGTTAAACTTCGCGACAATACACCTGGTGAAGAATCTGAAAGTAACCTTTGGATGGCAGAAGATGCTTTTGGATATGTTCCAATTGAAGAACAAGGAATTTACAAATGTCGATGGGATGTACTACGGCGTAAAAATATTCTTGTTGTTGATGACATTAACGACACAGGAGCAACTCTTGATTGGCTTGTTCAAGATTGGCAGTCAGGATGTTTCCCTGATGAGGATAATGCTTGGAATTCTGTTTGGAATAACAACGTTAGATTTGCTACTCTTTGGCACAACACAGAAAGCCGATTTGATAAAAAGATAGATTATTACGTTCATACCAAGACTGGAAATAATCCCTGGATTGTATTTCCTTGGGAAAAAGTTTTCTGCGGAATAGAATAGTGATAGATGGTAATGTAAACTTAGAGTTCTTAACAGATGAAATGTTAAGCGACATTGACTTTACTCATACCATTTCCGATGACTACTACCGAAATCCTCTTTGGGATCAGCTTGGAGTATCAATGCCCAACTATCCCAAAGAGTCTTTGGAATTAAAACAGGTTTACGACGAACAATGTCCTAGTTGGGTATTTCATATTAAAGATCAGTTTGATTCTTGGGTACTACACAGTACTGTAACACTATCAATGCTTGCCCCAGGAAAGATAACTCCTCCGCATAAAGATGAAATGTATCGGTTGCAAAACTCAGCAAAATGTAGTAATATAGACACTAGTAACTTAGAACCAGTAAGAGTTAATATTTTGTTACAAGATAAAAAAATAGGACACTTTTTTGACATGGGTAGACTGGCATTGTCTAATTATTCAAAAGGTGATTATATTATTATTCGTCCAGGGGCTATGCATTCATGTGGAAACATTGGTTACGAAAATAGATACACAATGCAAATATCTGGATTTATTGCAAAAGAGAATTAAGATGTTTTATTACTATCATGTTTGGTTAGTAAACAACAAAGGCAAGAAAGTTAAACACATAGATATAGTAAAATGTATTTCAGAAAGTTCAGCGGTGGAACAAGTTTATATGAAGTTTGGTTCTGCTAGTAAGTATAGCGGTTTAGGTAAAGCAAGTTTTGTAGCGGAGAGATGCTAATGGAATTTTTTAGTGAAAATGTTATGTGGCTGTTGGGCGCCTATCTAGCTGGGTCATTTGCAACATATTTTTTATTGTGGAAACAGGCCACTGTTGATGAAATAGGAAAGACAATTGATCAATTAGTTGATAACGGATTTTTACGTCATAGAAAAAATGTTGATGGTGAAATTGAAATTTTAAAATGGGATGCTGACGAGGAGGAAGTAAGTTAATGGGTGTTAATATTAAAGCAACAAAAGTTTATAAAAACTTGCCTTGTGGTCATGCACAATGGTTTGATACAAAAGATGATGGATCTCCAGGACATTGTGCGCAGGTACACGGTTACGATCGCGAAGTAGAATTTACATTTGCTGGGAAAATTGACGAACACGGTTGGATTGTTCCGTTTGGTAAACTAAAGCCTGTTAAAGATTTTTTAGAATACTACTTTGATCACGTAACTGTATTGCCTGCAGATGATCCAAGAATTGGCACTATTCCTGACCATATAACTGATTTTAATGGGTTGTTAGGCAATTTGCGTGTACTCCCAAGCGGTGTGTCGATGGAAATGAGTTCGTTGTTTATTTGGGAATGGGTAAATCATTACATTTATCAAACAACAAATGGTCGTTGTTTTGTTGAGCGTGTTCGTGTTTATGAACATGAGAGAAATGATGCAATGTGTGAAGTTGACGAAGTAACAGCAAAAACAGATGCACAAAATAAGATGAACAAACATGCATTGCCTATTAGACCTAAATGGGAATGGGAAGCGCCGCTTGATGCAATAAAAAGGATTGAAAATGGGTGAACTAGCAACAGCAATTAGTATCCTAGCAATCATAATTGTAGGTTTTTATATTATTGCAGTAACGGAGATGAATAAATGAGAATTATTGCTGGGCCTTGTCAACACGAATCACTTGAAGCAAGTTTAGAAATTGCCAAAGAGTGTAAATGGGTTTGTGATCAATATGGGTTTGAATATATTTTTAAAGCAAGTTTTGATAAAGCAAACCGCACTAGTGTAGATGGAAAACGCGGGCTTGGCTTTCATCCAACAATGCATGATTTTTTAGATCTTAAACATCAAATAAAAGATTTAAAAATTTTAACAGATGCGCACACAGTTCAACAAATATACGAATTAGGCAGTAGCTATGCAGTTGATGTAATTCAAATACCTGCTTTTCTTTGTAGGCAAACAGATTTAATTAAAGCCGCATGTGCTACAGATAAGATTGTAAATATCAAAAAAGGTCAGTTTTTGGCTCCAAGCGATGTTAAAGGTATACTGAGTAAAACTGAAGGTGCCAAAGAAGTATGGATCACAGAAAGGGGAACTCAGTTTGGGTATGGACGTCTTATTAATGATTTCACTGGCATGTACGATCTCCTTAGTGATCTTGGTAGCAGATTTGTTTACGATGTTACTCACTCGGTACAACTACCAGGAGGTAACGGAACCTCAAGTGGGGGAAATCGTGACTATGTGCCTCATCTTTGCCGTGCTGGGGCCGCTCTTGGGGTTAGTAGTTTCTTCTTAGAAGTGCATGCTGATCCTGATAATGCTCCCAGTGATGGGCCTAACATGATTAAGCTAGATAATTTTCAACAGGTGATTGATGGCATCGACCGCTATTCTCATTCCCGCTAGGTACGCTAGTTCTAGGTTTCCTGGAAAACCTCTTGCCCTATTAGATGGTGTGCCTATGATTATGAGAGTGTTTGACACATGCTACCGCACGGGATATGATACCTATGTTCTCACTGACGATACTCGTATAGGTAATTTATTTGACCACAAGCATGTAATCTATACCAAAGACTGTGAAAACGGAACAGAAAGATGTACCCAAGCGTTAGAATTTACAAATTATGATCAATATGTAAATGTGCAAGGAGACATGCCAGATGTCACACATGAAATGATTGAAAAGTGTGCATGGCACTTAAAACATTATCCAGTAACCACAGTGTTTACTGATATGCCCAAGGACAAGCAAAACGATCCCGATAGTGTGAAAATGGTACGTGCAGGTGATCAAGCATTGTGGTTTGGCAGGGGTATGACAGGTTATGGAGAGTGGCATTTAGGCGTGTACGGATATAGACGTAACTCGTTAGAAATATATCCAAACATGTTAGTTGAACTAGAAGAACGTGTAGAAAAGTTAGAGCAATTGCGTTGGCTTAAAAATGGTTGGGATATTGGCTGTTTACACGTAGACTTTGATGGAATTGAAATTAATACACCAGAAGATTTAAAATCTTGGAATTTAAAAAATGATTATTAAAGATAAAAAAAGTAGCAAATATAGAGTTGCAATACTATTAGCAACAAGAGGCAGAGAAGGATCTCTTTTTCGCAGTTTAATGAGTCTTATTAATCGTTGCAGTGACTTGTCAACTGTTGAGTTTTTACTGGCATTTGACAATGATGATGATATTGGTCTCAAGCAATGGGAAGAAGTTGTACAGCCAATGTTTGAGGAAAAAGAAATCAATTATAAAATGGTTAAATTTAATCGATTAGGATACAAAAGATTAAATGACTATTACAACACTCTTGCAAAATTTGCAGACAGTGATTGGCATATATTTTGGAATGATGATGCTTTGATGGAAAGCCAAGGATGGGACAAGGATATATACAGCCACACAGGACAATTTAAATTACTAGCGTTTCACACACATCGACTTCATCCTTATAGTATATTTCCAATTATGCCACGTGAATGGTTTGACTTAATGGGGCATCTAAGTAGACATAGTTTGAGTGATGCTTGGATTAGCCAACTTGCATACATGTTAAATATACTAGAGAGAATTCCTGTTTATGTTACACACGATAGACATGATTTAACTGGCAACAACGAAGATCAAACATATAAAGATAGAGAAATACTTGAAGGCAATCCTAACAATCCGCTAGACTTTCATCATCCAAGATATGTTAAGCAACGTATACTTGATGTTAAAACAATTGCAGAATGGCTAAAAGAACAAGGCAACGATACTAGCTTTCCTGAAAATGTTCTAGCAGGAAAACAAGATCCTTGGCTTAAACTACAAGAAAATGATATAAACGGTCAAATGAAAGTTTGGAGAGCTACTATACCAGATTGAGAAATAAATGATAAAAATAAGTTTTGTACAACCAAATTTTCAACAAGGCCCAAAGGAATATAATGCATATTACTTGCCGTACAGCGCCGGTGTTTTGTGGAGTTATATTAGTACTTTTCCAGAACTAACTGAAAAGTTTGAAGTTGGGGAGTTTATATTTCGTCGAGACGACCGCGACGAGGTAGTTAAAAAATTAGCCGACAGTGATATTATTGCATTTAGCACCTACGTTTGGAACCATCAATACAACTTTAGTTTAGCTAAAAAAATTAAAGAACAGTATCCCAACAAGTTAATCATATTTGGCGGTCCCGAACCAGCCATTGAAGATCCAGACTTTTTTAAAAATTATCCTTTTATTGATATTGTTGTTAAGATGGAAGGTGAGATTATTTTTAAGAAAATCTTACTTGAATACGAAACCAAAAACTTTGAAAATGTTACAGGGTTGATATACAATAATAATGGCACATTAGTTGATACGGGTACCAGTGAGCGTATTAACAATCTAGAAGACATTCCAAGTCCGTATTTGTCTGGAATCTTTGACAAACTAATTGAAAATAATCCCGGTATTACTTGGCAAGCAACGCTTGAAACAAATCGTGGCTGTCCTTATCAATGTACATTTTGTGACTGGGGATCGTTAACTTACAATAAAGTTAAAAAGTTTGAGCTTGAACGTGTGTTTGACGAGTTAGAATGGATTGGTAAGCAGGGCTGTGACTTTGTTAGTTTTACTGATGCCAATTTTGGTATTTTCAGTGAACGTGATGATATGATTGCTGACAAATTAATTGAGGTACAAACCAAGTATGGTTGGCCAAAAGTTATTAGTATTGCTTGGGCTAAAAATCAAAGACAAGCAATCATTGACATTGTTAAAAAATTAATGCCTTACTTTAATCATGGACTAACATTAAGTGTACAAAGTTTAGATGATGGTGTGTTAGAAAATATTCGCAGAAAAAACATGGAAGTTAGTAAACTAGAAGAAATGTTTAAACTGTGTGAAATAAATTCGATTCCAATGTACACTGAATTGATACTAGGCTTGCCTGGTGAAAGTATGTTGAGTTGGCAAGAAAACTTTTGGCGTTTGTTCCGCAGTGGCAATCACACAGGTGTAACTGTTTATCAAGCACAGTTATTAGAAAACGCCGAAATGAATACAATGCAACGCAAACTGTTTAAACTTGAATCCAACAACATGTATGATTACTTTTCTGGTTCGTACAGCAACGAGGAAATTGAAGAAAGCATAGAAGTTGTTGTAAGCACAAGGGACTTGCCTCCTGCTACCATGCTTGATGCTGAAGTGTTTAGTTGGTTTATTAATACACTGCACATTAACGGCCTAAGTACTTTCTACAGTAGATTTGTTAACAAACATTTTAACATAGATTATAAGGATTTTTACAACGAATTATATGAATTCTTACAACACGATGAGTGGTTTGTTGCTGAACAAGAAGAAATAAGAAAATATTTTACATTGTGGTTTGAAAACGGTCGTGTAAATCATCCCAAACTAGGTGGGATTGAAATACATGGTTGGAACCTATTGCACCGCACAATTTTAAATATTCAGATTGACAAACGCCATAATCATGTGTATAATATGTTAAACAAGTTTATGCAACGTTATGATATTGATCCAGAAATTATGGAGGATTTGGATCTACTACAGCGCAACTATGTAATTGAGTATGAAAATGTTAATTCGTATCCAAAAACAGTTGAATTTAAAAATAACATATATGATTACATTACACGCGATGAAGAACTGAAAAAGGAACCAACCAAATACTACATGGATTTTCCAGAGGATAAAGACATTAGCTTTAGTAGGTTTTTAGAATATTATTACTTTGCAAGACGTAGGGATTTCGGAAAGGCTAAGATTAAGGTACTTAATAATGAAGTTGAAGTATAGCGAAACATTTTATTCAGCACAAGGCGAAGGAAAATATGTTGGCATTCCTAGTTTGTGGATGCGTTTCTTTTTGTGCAATTTACAATGTGATGGGTTTGGTCAAAAAGATCCCACTGACCCTAGCACATACGAGTTGCCGTACGAAACAATTGATATTTCAAACATAAAAAGAGTTATTGATTTACCTGTGTTTGATAAAGGTTGTGATAGTTCTTATACTTGGGCAAAAAAGTATAGACACCTTATTACTGATCGTGGTGTAGAAGAAGCAGTTGATGAACTAACAGCATTGTTGCCCGGTGGCAAGTTTGTACACCCAAACACAGGGCAACAAGTACACATGGTGTTTACAGGCGGCGAGCCAATGCTTAAAAATACACAGCCAGGCATAATCAGTGTATTAGAAGAGTTTGATAAAAGAAACAATTTTCCCAATTTTGTAACTGTTGAAACAAACGGCACTAAGCCAATAGGCGACGAGTTAGCTGATTATATACTTGAAAAGTACGAAATGGAGGCTGGTCAAAGAGAATGGTATTGGAGTATTAGTCCTAAACTTTGGAGTACTGCGGGTGAAAAGCATGAAAAAGCAATTCAGCCTGAAGTAATTGGAGAATACGCTAAGATATCTTCAAACGGTCAGTTAAAGTTTGTTGTAAATGGCACTGAAGAAAGTTGGCGGGAAGTAGAAGAGAACACTAGATTGTTTAGAGAAGCAGGGTGTAATTTTCCTGTTTGGATTATGGGAGTTGGTGGCACGTTTGAAGGATTGGTACAAACAGAAGCAAGCATTGCTGATGAAGCTATACAACGTGGTTACAATTACACCAGCAGAGTACACGTACACATTTACGGCAATGCCATAGGAAAATAATGTAAAATGTTTGAAAAATTAAAAAATGCGTTTAAGAAAAAACCAGAACCAGTTGCTGAAAAACCAAAACAAACTAAAAAGAAAAAATCTGAAAAGGAAATTGCAACTGAAAAAAACGAGCCGTGGGTATCAATTTTAAGTGTTGATCTTGACCCTAATGATGTTGGCAATGGTGCATTTGAACTAGATTGGAATGATGTGTTTGTAGCAAAACTTGTTAAAGCGGGCTACATGATGGATAAGAATGACACAGATGCTGATATCGTTGATAGATGGTTTCAAAATATTTGCAGGCATGTTGTTATGGAAACATGGGAACAAGAACAAGCAATGAATCCTACACGACAACCAACTGTAAAAGATATTGGCGACGGACTTACAGAAGTTTCATGAGTAAATTTGATTGCTTATTTGTTAATGGCGACAGTTATTCTGCTAGATTTTCTGATCACCCGGTGTATGCAGATTTTCTTGCAGAACAATTATCATTACCAGTAATTAATAAGTCAGTTGTAGGATCAAACAATAAAAGAATACTACGAAGTTCAATTGAATACATTAACGAGTTATTATCAAACAATCAAACTCCGCTAGTTGTTATTGGCTGGTCATTTATTAAAAGATTAGAAGTTGGATATTACGGAAACAATCAGCAGATTTTACAACGTATTCCAGATAAAAAACACAACACAAACTATTTAAAAACTGTAACGTTAGATTGGTTAATTGACACAAACGAAATGACACCTGATTTAAAATCATTGTTGCACACCACCGATGATTTATATAAACTACTTGCTGATTTTTACTTAGATTTGTATCTGTTTACACAATTCTTAAAATTAAATAATATACAATATATGTTTTTTTCAGCTGCTGACAACACACATTGTCCAATAGATTCTTTTCCTGGTATTGAAAATCAAATGTTTGTGTCAAGTGTTAACAAAGATGTAAACATTTTTAAATTACACAATTTTTGCATTAGAAATTGGGGTCTTGAAAACGACCCCGACTGTCGTACAGATACTGGTCATTTATCCGAAAACGGACACAAGACTTTTTCAAATTTTTTATTGGATATGATAAGATGATTTTTGGTAAAATTAAAAAACTAAAACAAGACGGACAAAAAATTGGTATAACGTTTAGTACGTTTGACTTATTGCATGCTGGACACATTGCCATGCTTAGTGAAGCTAAAAACCACTGCGACTATTTAATTGCAGGATTACAAACTGATCCTACAATTGATCGCCCAGATTCTAAAAACCCACCAGTGCAAAATTTAGTTGAAAGGCAGATACAACTATCAGCATGTCGTTATGTAAACGAAGTAGTTGTATATCAAACAGAACAAGATTTAAGAGACTTACTGCTAATATTGCCTGTTGATGTACGCATTATAGGTGTTGAATATCAAGACAAAGAGTTTAGTGGCAAAGCAGAATGCGAAAAAAGAGGAATTGAGATTGTGTACAACGGGCGCGATCATAGTTTTAGCAGTAGCAGTTTGCGTAAGCGTGTAGCAAAAGCCGAGAATGAATGACCAAGACACTAAGTTTAGTACAACCAAATTTTAGACAAGGACCTACAGAACTTAACATTTACTTTTTACCGTATAGTGTTGGGTGCTTATGGGCTTATGCTAAACCTCGAGTTGACTATAACTTACATAAATTGGTCTGGCAAAGAGAAGATATTGAATCACTGGCGCAATCACTAGCGCAAGACAATGTAATTGGGTTTAGTACATATATTTGGAATCGCAATTACAATTACACACTTGCACAACGCATTAAAGAAATTAACCCAAATACACTGATAATTTTTGGTGGACCTGAGCCTGCAATAACCGATCCTCAGTTATTTGCTAAACACCCATACATTGACGTTATTATCAAAGCCGAAGGCGAGCGTTCGTTTGTGCGTGTGCTAAGTGGCGAATCATTAACATCAGTGCCTGGCTTGGTTATTAATCAGCAAGGTGTATCAGTTGACACTGGCGAACCTGACCGCATTATGGATTTAGAAGAATTAATTTCACCATATACATCTGGTGTGTTTGATCAAATTGTAAATGAAAATCCACACGTTACTTGGAATGTTACACTTGAAACAAATAGAGGGTGTCCATATGCATGTACATTTTGTGATTGGGGGAGTTTAACCTACAACAAAGTAAGAAAATTTCCATTGCAACGAGTTTTTAGTGATATAGAATGGCTAGCGCAACATGCAAACGGTTTGCTGATTGCAGATGCAAATTTCGGTATGTTTGTTGAACGAGATGGGGAGATTGTTGATAAAATTGTTGAACAGCAACAATTACACGGACGTCCTGATCACATGGTAACTAATTGGGCTAAGAATCAACGAGCTGACGTTTTTGGGCTAGTAAAAAAGATAACAGAAGAAACCAGTTGCCTTAATAACGGGTTAACAGTTAGTGTACAAACAATGACTGATGGTGTGTTGGATATTATTAAACGTAAAAATTTAAATCAACACAAAATCAAAGAAATATTCAAAATGGCCGCGCACAATCGCATACCTGTGTACACTGAATTAATTTTAGGACTGCCAGGCGAAACACTGATGTCTTGGAAGCACAGTATGTTTGAAATTATCAAAGCAGGCAATCATCACGGTATTGAAGTGATTCAATGTCAAGTGCTTGAAAATGCAGAAATGAATCTGACTCAGAAACGTTTATATAAAATGAAAGTGTGTGATGTGTACGACTATATGAGTCAAACAACTGACGAAGGTCCAGCCGAAACTATTGCTATTGTAACAGAAACATCAACAATGTCATGGGATGATATGTTGGAAGCACAGACATGGAGTAGTTTTATTCATACTTTTCACATGTATGGACTATCAACACAAATTGCAAAATTTTTATACAAACAGCAAGGTGTTGAGTATGCTGACTTTTATGGTGGATTGTATGAGTCTGCTAAAGAGGATCCATATCTTGGTGATAAACTTAAAAAAATTAAAAGACATTATGCTGAATGGATGACAAATGGTTACTTGCCCCATCCTGTTACAGAAGAAATATTCCAATCAGGTATTAATTTGTTAACAAGTTTAACATTGCTTATACAGTTAGAAGATCAAGTTGATCATGTATTTGGCTTTGTTTTGCGCTATATTTACAACAATTATGTAATTGATGAAGAAATTTTATCCGAATTACTTGACTTCCAGCGTACTTTGGTAGTAACATATAAACAATTGCCCGAGTATCCAACGCAACGTAATTATAAAAATGATTTTTTTGGATACTTGGATAGAGAAGAAAAGTTAGACGTGCCTTGTACTGTTGAGTTTGATTTTCCTGAAGATAAAAGCATGAGCTTTACACGTTTTCACGAAAATATCTTTTATGGCAGAAAACGTGCGTTTGGAAAGTCAACTATAAAGATTTCAAATTATGAAACTATTTGTTAATGGTGATAGTCATACTGCGGCTGCCGAAGCTGTGAATAGTTTTGCTTTTGCAAAAGACGATCGCCAATATACCGACTTGGGAACACAACCACATCCTGATAATTTAAATGTTAGTTGGGGGAAACAACTAGCAGATATGCTAGAAGCTGAATTTATTTGCGAAGCAGAGTCTGGCAGTAGTAACAATCGAATTATTAGAACTACACTGAATTGGCTAACCAAACAACAAGAGTTTGATGACATTTTTATAGCTATACAGTGGAGTACTTGGGAACGAGACGAATGGCATTACAACGGTGAATACTACCAAGTTAATGCTAGTGGTATTGATGAAGTTCCAGAGGCATTGCAAGAAAAGTATAAAAAATTTATAACCAGTGTTGATTGGGAAAAATGCACAAATAAAAAACACCAACAAATTTGGCAATTGCATCAGTATCTTAGTTCTCTTGGTGTTAAACATGTTTTCTTTAATGGTAATAGTCACTTTGATTTGATACCAAGAGAAGATAGATTCAACTGGGGGGCTAGCTATATTCATCCATATTTGCCCGATCAAACATTTGATTTGATAATAAAAGCAAGAAATATTAACACAGTATCGCCTGATTCTTGGCATTTCGGACAAGATGGCCATTGCTATTTTGCTCGTTTTCTGCTACAGTACATACACACTAACAATTTAATCTGAGATAATCTACATGCGTTACCTATTAATTGACTCTGCAAACATGTTTTTCCGTGCTCGGCACATGGCCCATCGTGCTAGTGACCCCGAAGAAAAAGTTGGATATGCGCTACATATTACACTGGCAGCTGTAAACAAAGTTTTTAAAAAGTTTAATGCAGACCATGTTGTGTTTGCACTAGAAGGTCGTAGCTGGCGCAAAGATTACTACGAACCTTACAAAAAGAATCGTGCAGTTGCTCGTGCTGCATTAACAGAAGCCGAAGCAGAAGAAGATAAAATGTTTTGGGAGACGTATGATACATTTACGTCTTTTGTTCGCGAACAAACCAATTGCAGTGTACTTCGTTACGAACATGCTGAAGCCGACGACATTATTGCACGTTGGATTGCATTACATCCAAACGACGAACATACTATTATTAGCAGTGACACTGACTTTGTACAGTTGCTTTCTGAAAATGTGCAACAATACAATGGCATTATGGATCAATTGATTACTATTAACGGTATATTTGATGGTAAAGATAAACCTGTAATAGACAAAAAAACTAAAGAACCTAAAGAAAAACCTGATCCAGAATGGTTGCTGTTTGAGAAGTGTATGCGTGGTGACACCAGTGACAATGTGTTTAGTGCATATCCAGGTGTGCGTAAGAAAGGCACAAAAAACAAAGTGGGTTTGTTAGAGGCATTTGCAGATAGAAAAACAAAAGGGTTCAACTGGAATAACATGATGCTACAGCGTTGGACTGATCATAATGGTGAAGAACACCGAGTTCTTGATGATTACAATCGTAATCGTGTACTAATTGATTTGACTGCACAACCCGAAGAAATTAAAATTGCAGTTGACGGTGCAATACACGAACAAATTACTCACAAAGACATTGGGCAAGTTGGTGTACGTTTTATGAAATTTTGTGGAAAATATCAACTTGTAAGAATTAGCGAGCAGGCTGAAGAATACAGTCGTTGGCTAAATGAAACATATTCAGGAGCACTTAATAATGATTAAAGCCAAACCAATAGTTGACAAAGAGTTTTGGATTTTAAAAGAAGGTGATGAAAAAGTTGGCAATATACAGGCTGTGCCAAATGGTTATAGTGTAACTATTAATAACATGAATGCAACTTTTAAAACGCTATCTCTTATTAAAAAACAAACAAATATTTCTTTTGATACTCTTGATTTAAACAAAGACAAGGACAATACTATTTACGGGTTTGATCCTAAATGTAAAGCATATAATGCTATGTTTGATGTTGAGCAACATTTGCCTTTGTTTACTAAAACTAGAAAAAGTAAGAGCTGGTTTGCCGCAGGCTGGTACAATGTGTTTCAGCACAACACATGGATTCCAATGGAAAACCCTAAACTTATTACCTTACAACGATACAATTATGAAGGTCCGTTTAAGACCTCGCCACAAAGATGCATATAGAAAAATTTTTAAATTACATCCATGCAGCTGAAGCTCGTGGAGATAAACAAGTAATGATTCCATTGAGGGAAGCTAAGTCTGTTCACGCTGAACTAACAAAAATACTACTTAAACTTAGCGATTTACAGCAAGTACAGGCAGAATCTGAGCAGGTTCTTAACGTTGAAATTAAAGGTTCATCGTTTTAACCCTAGATAAATATTATGTACTGAAAAGATAACAAATATGAGTAGACCAAAACCAACCGTACTCGCTGAACTCACTAACAAGCAAACTTATAAAACCGAACAGGTTCTTTTATCTGATGGAATTTGGGCAGTATTTTATGAGTCGAGCCCCATTAATTTAAAAACCAGCAATCTACTTACACAGTATCCAGGACCCAAATATAAAAAGGTATCTTTTTCAAATCCTGGGCATGCTATTAATCTTGCTAAAAAATTAAACAAGCAATTTAGAACTGATAAGTTTACGGTTGTACTATTACAGCAAGGCGAAATCATTTATACCGGTGACGAACAAAAAACTTGAACTAACTCGAACTCTTATTAAAGAATTGCCTGAAGAGCAAAAAATTACGTTAGGTGATGCTATGTCAACGTGGTGGATTAGTAAGATGACTCAAAATAGTTTTAGATTAACTGACGTAGGATGTGACACGTTTGTTAAAGTTTTAGATATACAGTACTATACATTCAAAATATCAGTGTTTACTATATCACCAAACATATTGTTAGGCCTAAGCAAGCAAATAAAATCACCGTATTACTTGTCAAAGAAAAAAGCCAAGTGGGATGAACTTTGGTTGTTTGGTGGAAAGGAAGCCATGGCCATAACGCTTTGGGGCGATGTTGAAAAATTTTTAAGTAGTATGAAATGAGCGAAGATATTATTGTCATTTACCCTCCTGGTACTGGAGGACATCATATTGCAAACTTAATCAGTTTAGATCCTGCGTTTAACAAACGTTGTGACACCGACGAATATAACGAACAAATTGTCAACACACACTTTAAAAATTCAATACCGTATCAATTGTTAGAAGAAAACATTATAAACAGTAGTGGTGTAAATGTTTGGAGCGGTCACCTTGGAGAATGGTTATGGGCAGAAGATGCTATAAACAGGTTTCTTTGGGATCCAAAATATTTAATTATTGAGATGTATCCTTTCCCTATACCACAAATTGTTAAAAATAGAATATGCAAACTTTGGCCAGCATTCAATGGGGTAGGATATTTTCAAGAAGTTGCTACACTATACAGAAAAAAGAACTTTGAAAGATTTAAAAATGATAGCGAAGTTGTAAGTATTACAGTAGAGGATGTTTTTCAAGGTAACGGAAAGCGTTTAATAGAATTACTCAACAATAAACTTGGTATTAATATTGATATCAAACACGAGTATATACACAACAAATGGTTTAAAGATGTCACAAACGAATAAAAATACCTGGGTTGCTCAAGTTGAAGAAGATACCGAAACAGGAGAATTAGTCCTCCCATTGCCAGATGAATTACTTAATCAAGTTGGTTGGGATTTTGGAGATACTCTTGTTTGGGAAGAATTGGATAATGGAAATTGGTCCTTACGAAAGAAAGAAGGTGACAAGAATGGAGATTAATTTTATGACCAGATCACGCGGAGATAGAATTCAAAAATCTGTTGCGGCTAGAAAACGCCGTCGTACAATTAAAAATGCAATTGCAACTCGCATTGAACATCTATTTGCCAAAGGTCGAAGATTTAGACGCAAAACCCAAAAAGCTAAAAAAAGTAGTTGACAAAAAACATTTTTTAGTTTATAATAATACCAATTACAATTAGGCAACAAAGGAACTATATTATGCAATGGTTAATAGTGGTTGTATTTGCTACATTAACCGGTGACGTATACATTTTCGAAAAGCCCACGTTTGACACCTACGACGAATGTATAGGTTCGGTTACTGATCCAGAACAAGCACCTAGGTACGTAATGAAATTACTTGAAGAGTATGGACACCCAATGCCTATCAAATCGTTGGATTGCATGGACGAAGGTACCATTGATCAAATTCTCAATCAACTAAACTCGGTTAAAACCTAATGTGGATATTGGTTTTTATATACATTACTCCGTTTGTCTCCGGTGATATTGCAAGTTTACAACCCATGGCAATAAATGCTATGGGACCTAGAGTGACGTTTGATTCAATGTATGAATGCTTTGATGCTAGAGAAAAACTCAGCGAAACTGCTGGGATAGGCCAAGGATACTTTGGGCCAGGAAAGCAAGCTGTTTGTATAGAAATCATGGACCCGATTTAATCAATGCATCGCAAGCGTAAAAAGTACAAGCTAAAAGCAACAATCTACGACAAAAAAGGTCGTGTGCTAGCAGTTGGTGAAAATTCGTACTACAAAACTCATCCATTTCATGTACGTATGGCGGAAAAATATGGCCGACCAGGACAAATTTATTTGCATGCAGAAACCGCAGCTCTTGTTAAATTACGTAAACACCATTGTCCACATCGAATTGTAGTCGAGAGGTATTCTAAACACGGAGAACCACTTGTTGCTGAACCATGTCCTGTGTGCAAAGGTGCGCTTGATGAAGCTGGAATTGAAGTAATTGAATACACTTGATCTATAAGTCATTGATTTTATTAGATTTATAAGTCATTGATATTGATACAAATTTCAAAAAAATTATAAGTCGTTGTTTTCTATAAAAAAATATCTTAATTTTTTTCCAAAAAAAGGTTGACTTTTTGGAAATGTTCTCCTATAATATACGTATAAACAGTTAGGAGAACATGCAATGACTACTTTTACTGCTGAACAAATCCAACTTCAAGCTCACATTGAGGCGGAAAACGCCAAGTGGGTTGCTGAGTGTGAAGCAAGGGGTTCTGAGTTCTATACTACTACTGTATCCGATCCTGCTCACTGGGCAGAAATGGGTGTGTTCACTGTTGAGCAGTATAAGCGTGATAGTTTAATCAGCTACATCAGCGATGGTCACAAGGATGCCTATGGTTTCCGTCCGCGTCACTACGACTGGGACGCTATGAGCATGGCTGAGTTAGAAGCTCTTGCTGATGACATCTCTAACGAGGTTACTCGTGA
>Ga0070746_10000789_pt1 | contig 19032 bp, 27 predicted proteins | sample VirMetDEL_Mar_21_FD_77016 | JGI IMG/M metagenome (GOLD analysis project Ga0070746, IMG submission 77016) | Aqueous microbial communities from the Delaware River and Bay under freshwater to marine salinity gradient to study organic matter... | ecosystem: Environmental > Aquatic > Marine >...
ATTTAAGTATTGTAGTTTCCATTATCCCTTTTCAATTTTTTGATTAACAATAATATCATATAAAATATCACTAATAGTTTTTTCAAACATTATCTGCTCTTCGTCTTTTTCACTACTTTCATTTTTTGATTTTAAATTACCTTCTGGATAATCTTGTGGAACAGAAAATATATCGTATGTAAATTCACATCTTGCTTCATCATCACTTTCTGGTTTATTCATTTTAACAACACCAAAATTAAAAATGAAATTTTCAAACTTACCTTCTAATATTTTAATTCTAGCAGTTGGTGTTTTATCACTATTATCACCTTGTATTTCATATTTAACTGCCATCAGTGACCTCTCCTTGGTGGTATCTCATTTTCTATATCTGAAGACTCTTCTACAACTTCTTCTTCTTGATTAGATCCATATGTGAATTCTTTTTTAGCTGCTTCTTCTAATTGATCTAATATCTCTTTAGTAAAGAACTTTTCTGGATTATTGTTTATCTGTTTACCAAATACTTTTGATCCATCTGGTAATTCATATCTTGTAGATACTTTCTTAAAGATATCATGCTTCTCTGCTAAGTCAAGTAAACCATAATAACGATTAAGACCTTTATCATATGTTAAGAGAACTTCTACTTGTTTATTCTCTTTAGTCATTCTTGATTTAACCATCTTAACTTTGATTATATTACCTATAACTTCTGTACCATCTTTTTCTTTTTTCTTAGATAAGAAACATATCTGAGATGCTGTATACTTTAGACCACTCCCACCTGACATTTCTTTAGTAGGAATATAAGAACCAACAACTTCATAAACATGGTTAGTTATAATCATAGGAACATTAGCTTTTGCTAACTTCAAATTAAGTACTCTAAATGTAGCTTTAAGTGTTGCTGCTTTAGTCATATCTCTTGTTTCAGATCCACTTGATGTGTCTTCAACTTCTTTAGTAGTAGACAATTGACCAAGAGAATCAAGAACCATCATCATAGGTGGTCTATCTGCTTCAGGAGTCTTCATATAGTTATCAAGTATCTGTAAAGATGTATGTCTAAACTTTTGTATAGTTTCAGGTTCTGATATAATAACTCTACTTGTATCAATACCTCTTTGTTTCATCATATCTTTAGTAACAGCAGCTTCTGTATCAAAATAAAATACAGCAGCATCTTTGTTATCTTTAAGAAACTGATTAATTAAACCTAATACAAAAAAAGTTTTACCTGTTGCTGATTCACCAGCAAAGGCTGTTATTTTATTATTAGGTGCACCACCAAATATACTTCCAGATAAGGCAGCATTGAGAATATACGAACCAGTATCAATAGATCCAAAGTATTCAGAACTATTTAATCCATCATCCGCAATATGTGTGTTCTCGTCGTTAAGGTCCTTAACGATCTTCCTAAAAAAATCTGACATAATAAATTCCTATTTCAATTTGTCTTCAAGCTCAGCTTTTCTTTGTTCTAGTCTTTTTATTTCTCGCTCTTCAAAACTATGCTTCTCAATTTTACCAGATCTATAATCCTCTAGTTTCTTATTGATGTCAACAAGTTCTTGAGCATGAGTTTTTTTACTGAATATTTTTTCTTTTAATTTTTGATAACCAGATTTGTTACTACTTTCTTCTGGTACAATTCGAGTTTCAGTTTTCCAGTTCGTATCTATTTCATCAACATACGCAACCTTCTTTTTACGAATCTTCTTTCTTTTCTCCAAAAGGGCCATGTTAGCAGCGATAAGCAAAAGCACAGCAAGAGGATCAAAAACAAAGATAATGAGCATAATAACCAACCGAACAGCCGACTCAAGAAGTTCCCTATTCGCGTCACCATATACTAACTCCGCAATATATTTTATTGGCCCGACTTCGGCTTCGAGCTTGACTTGCTCTTTTTGGAGCGGGACGAGCTCTTCTTGGTAGTTGACGATTTCTTGGCTCGCGTCTTTGATTTCGGTTTTGATGGCTTCTCTTTCTTTTCGCTGAATTCTTCTTGTCCAGGCAGCGTCCTCGGCTGAAAGAGTGCTAACCAACTTTTCAAGATTGTCAAGATTTTGTTGAGCATTTTTTAGTCTCCTTTGTTCAATATCAATCATTAAATTTATTCTATCAATCTCTACATTTGAATTTGAAGCAATCATTGTTTGATCAATGTGAGCTTTTGACAGAAATCCGAATATACCCATACTTGTAATCAACATCAATACAACAACAGCAGTGGTAAAATATATTTTGAGTAGTCTGTTTGCTTTCTTCCAATTTTGATATAACCAGGAAGCAGTAACTAGCTTACCAACTTCAAGCACACTACCCATAATAATTATAGGCATTTTAGCAGCAGCAAATATTGCTGCTAAACCTACAATACTGTAAAAAGCTGCTATACCTGATATAGCAATAGCAGTAATGAATAAAATAAAACCCATTATGTTTCTCTAGTAACAGCCAATAACTTATCTATTTGTTCTTGAATTTTTGGTGCTCTGTTAGGCCAATGGATATAATCTTTGTCAGCATTCTTTAGTAAATTTACTAATAGTGGCATAATCATTTTTTCAACTTGTACTAATTTATCTTTAACTTCTAACTCTGTTGTAACTCTTACATTATCAAACTCATCATCTAATGAAGTCAACTTTGTTGTTAAAGATTTAATTGAAGAAGTTATAGCATCTACTTTGTTTTCTATTCTAACAATGTTATCATTAATTCCTTCAACATCTTCTTTGATAGGTTCTACAGGTGATTCTGTTCTTGGCATTTCATCAACAGCACTAAAACCAAAATCATAACCTGACAAATATTCTTGTGGTATATTACTCATACGAAAAAGTCCTCTAAGGTTGCTCGTTTTTCTGTTTCCCAACCAATAGCATCTAATATAGATTTCAATGGTTCGATATATGCTTTATCAAATTGCAAATCATAATCGATATATTCTTTTAAGTTCAGTTCATCTGGTAAGATATCTTGAAATGCAATAACATTTTGTTGAATCCTGTTAGGCATTTTTAAATATAAAAACTTTATCTTATCTCCTGAAAATATTGTTCCATATTTGGTTGTCAATTTATATTTATCTATTAATCTGTTATATAATATGGATCCACGAACATGAATAGGTGTACCCTTCTTAAAGATAGTAGCTGAATCAAACCACTTATCCATATTAGAAACTCCTCTTGGAAAAGCAATTTCTTCAGTAGGTAATGTATGAAAGTTATCTCTTGCATCAGCAACAAACTTTTGTATATCTTTTTCTTCACCTTCCATAATTACTTTGATTGAATCTTTCAATAATGTTCTACAAGACATGGGCGTGGATGATCTTACAACTTCAATACCCATAATTTTTAATTGAGGCTCGGCGTATTGCACACCTTCAGAATTATGAACATTTAAAGCGTAATGCTTTTTACCTGTCCATATGCCTTTGTCTGCTATTACTTCTCTTTTCATTACCATCTTCTGTTCATAGGCATTAAGATAAGTTGCAAGATCATCATATGCTTTGGCAAGTAATGGTTCAAACTTTTCACTACCAAGTTTATCCAAAAACTTTACTGCCTTACTTTTATCAGGATTTTCACCTAATACTTTTTTAACTAACTTATCAAGTCTTATGTATAGTGAATCAGTATCGATCGCTACAACAAAGTCTTCATTGTCAGTTTTTAAAGTCTTGTTTAAATATTCGTTAATTGTTTTTTCAGCCCAGCGAATAGTTAGCTGACCACTAACAGTAATAGATTCAGCAACTCTCATATCATAGTATCTAAAGTATTCATTTGATAAAGCACCATAAAGTGAATTCATCAAAATCTTAATAGCCATCTGCTGATTATTACAAGTGTTAATAGTTTTTTCTAATTCATAAGAAGTACCATGCTTTTGAACTTCTTGTTCAGCTCTCAACATATTCTTCTTAATTGTAACTCTTTCATTATACATTCCTTGAATTATTTCAGGAATGATTCCTTTTTTATTTTTATCAAAGTATTGACCAGTTGCACTCATACAATAGTCATTAGGAACAGATATCTCTAACTTATCTAAAAGTTTATCTACAGATAAATCGTGATAACGATCATTGATAGTAGTTTCAGGTGACATATTATATTGCATAATGAGATGAGGATATAGTGAATTCAAGTCAAAGGACATTACCCAGTCATGTAATCCATTTTGTGGATCTTTAACATGAGCACCTTCAATCTTTCTTTCTTTTTCATGTTCCTTTTTAGGTGGAACAACTATACCCTGTCTTCTCAATACATTATAGATTAATGCATCCCATACTCCAACAGATCCAAATGCTTCACTCAAGTTTACTCTTGCTTTATATGCAATAGTCATACACAAAGTAATTAGACCCATCTTATCTTCAAGACGATCAACAATATCTACATCTTTAATATTATAGTCAATAAACTTTTGATGGTTTTGCAAATACAATTCATTAAGTGAACCATATTCAGCATAACTAATTTTTCTTTCACCAAGAACTACATTAGCAATATTGTTTAGTTTATATGATTCTTGAGTACCATATGAATAACCAAACTTCTTAAAACAATCAAGATAGTCTAATTGTTGAATACCAAATATTTCATAAACTTGAAATACTCTGTTTACTATTTGAATGTCTCTTGTGTTTACAATACCCCAAGGTGATAATCTTTTTACAGATTCATTACCCATAACTTTTTTTATTCTATTCACAACATAAGTTAAGTCAAACAATCTTGAATTCCATCCAGTCATAATATCTGGATAACTTCTTGACCATCTTTCTAAGAACTTGTTTAGAATATCATATTCACTATCACATTGAATATAATTAACATCTAAATGTTTTACAAGAGAATTTTCTTTTGACCATTCACCAATACCCCATACATGAAATATGTTGTCGATATTGTTCTTAATTGTAATAGCATTGATAGGAAACTCTGCTTTATCAGGTTCTGGAAAGCCTTTATCAGCTTGTACCTCGATATCGATACTTGTTACATTAACAACATCTCGGTTAAATTCTATTTCCTGTTTTTTGTAAAATAAGTCAGAAATAAATTGATGAATATAATTAGCATTACCAAATACAGCAAAATTGTTAACATTTTCGTATTGTTTAATAAAGTCTCTACAATCTCTCATAGTACCTGGATTAATCTCTTCTACAGGTTTACCATCAAGTGTACAGAATTTACTATTGTTGTTTTGACTAGAGTATGTATAAAATGTAGGGTGGTAGGTATGGCGTTTCTTTACAGGTTTACCATCTTTATAACCTCAAAAGAATAAATCATTACCAAATCTTTCAACACTAGTATAAAATAAACTCATAAAATAAAAAAAGGGAGTCGAAACAGACTCCCTAATCTTACCACAACATTATGTATATGTCAACATTATAACCACATTCCTCTGTATCTAAATCTTTGTAACATCTTCATTCTGGCTTCCAGATCTTTACGATCTACAGATTGGTTTAAGTAATGTTCTTCAACGTCTGTATATCCTTTGATACCGTCGTCAGTAACGAGATAGTTAAAAAAATTAGTTATGTGACTCCACAACTTCTTCATCTTTATCCTCCGTGAGAAGCTGCTTTTTAGAGGAAGCTATGTCACCGTTGACCTTGATCTTTCTAGGTTTTTTGTGCTCTGGAACAATTCTTTCTAAGTTAATAATTAACATTCCATTTACCATGTCAGCAGAATTTACTTCTACATGTTCATCTAGTGCGAATGATCTTTTGAAAGCTCTGTTTGCTATACCTCTATGCAAGTAAGTTGAATCTTTATCTTCTATCTTACCACTGATAACAAGTTTGTTTTCTTCAGGTATGATCTCAATATCTATATCTTCTTTCGAAAACCCCGCAACAGCCAATTCAATTGAAAACTTGTCGTCATCAAGTCTCTTGATGTTGTATGGTGGGTAAGATGATCTTTGCACCTCATCATAAATTTTGTTTACTCTCGTAAACGGATTGTTTGTACCTATAAAGAACTTATCCAAGTCCTTTGAACCGAAATGAAAAATATCTTCGTATGTCATAGTTGCCTCCTAATAAGCAAGGTTAATATTTTATGTAAGCCTCCCTATGAGCACTTACACTATTACTTATGTGTTGCCACACATAATTATTTATACCAATTTGAGTATAAATCCTATTATATATCTCGATAAATTATGAATTAGACTTTCTACCGATATTATACTTTGCAACTAGCTCCCATTCATTTTTTTCTTTGTGAGGAAGTATTTTGATTTGACTCAATGGTGCAACAGGTTCTTTAGTTTTATTTGGATCGACTATTGTAACTAAACCCCATTCGGCGATCAAGTTTGTAATAGCATTCCTTCTTCCAATATCTGCTTCCTCAAAGTTTGATGGCTTCCCATCTAGTGCAAATAATTCTTTAAAATGTACAATGTAATATTTACCTTGCTTGTGTAGTATATGGCATGACTGATATAATATTTTATCTTTTCTGGATGCAATGCCAATACGGGTAAGAGTTTCTCTTACCTTTAAGAAATCGTCTTCGCTAGTTAGCTTTACTTCGATCATATTTTCTATCATTTAATCCACCCTCAAAATTTTTTCTATCTATTTTTTTTATTTTATCTTCGTCGAAAAAATTACTTACTTGTTTTGCTTTTTCGTAACTGTAGCCATAATGAGACATGATAACATTCAATTTATCATCATCTACTTTCTTGATCCACTTTGTGAATCTTTTCTTCTGGCGTATTGTATTTATTAAAAAGTCAAACTGAGGTTTTTTTTGCATATTCGGTCTAATATTTACTTCATTTACTAGTCCAATACAATCTATAAAATATGATAAGGTTTTATTAGTAATAAATGGTACATATAATTTTTCAGCAAGTTCAGGATTGTCTGAATTATTAATAACATGATTCTTACCATAATTAATATCGTTTATATAATCAAATGGTTTCATTTTTTTTTCATCTTTTTGTTTCGTATTCTTCTTTGCAAGTCTTCTTCTCTAAACGGAAAGAAAACAATATTCTTATTTTGTTTGTAAAGTAGATTGATTCTATCAAGAATCCAATTGATATGATTATTTGAACTCACAGTCGGTCATCAATTCTGTTAAACATGCAACTAAATTTATTTCGTGATCGGCTACAAAAGCAGCTTTATACTGGTAATCAGCTAGCGTAATCGCAAGTTGAGGTATAGAAGTGTTCTTCATTACCTTTGAAGAAAGGTCATAAAGTTTTCTGAACAATGAAGTTGTATCTATTTCATTTTCAGCAACCCATTTTCTCATATTCTCAAATTGTTTATTCTTCAAGAATCCAATCAACTTGTTGATATTATCTTCACCAAAGTTAGAAAGTATACCAACATCTATTTCACCTATAACACTATATCGTTGTAATTCATTAATGACTCTTCTCCAATCAGGAAAATAATTCATTATCATTTGTGCTACTACTTTCTTATCATACTCTACGTTTTCCGAAGTAAGAATATAATCAACTCTTTTCATAAAGTTAGAAGCAAGTTTAGGTTTATCATTTTTATCTATTTTAAATTCTACAACAGAACATCTTGAATGTAGAGGATCTATAATTCTATTTTTAAAATTACAAGTTAAAATAAATCCACAATTCTTTGAATATTCTTCCATGAAGTTACGGAGTGCAGGTTGGGTAGATTGTGCATTAAGATAATCAGCTTCATCTAATATAACAAATTTTCTTGTTGTTGTAAATGATATAGTAGATGCAAAATCTTTTATCTCATTTCTTAATGTATCAATGTTACCATTCATACTTCCATTAATAACTATGTAATCACAGTTTAGACTTTCTAACATTGCTTTAGCAACAGTAGTCTTTCCAACTCCTGGACCACCAGATAAAAGTAAGTTTGGTATTTGTTTTTTATCTACCATCTCACTAAATGTTTCTTTCAATGAAGTTGGTAAGACACAGTCATCTATTGACTTAGGTCGATACTTCTCTACCCACAGCACTTCTTCCATAATATATCCTTATAAATTTGTTACCCATTTATATTCATCAATAAATCTATTAAACATAAAATCAATAGGCATTTCAATTTCACGTACTCTTTCAAGATTTTCTTTTACAGCTCCCATTTTACTATAATATAAATCTTCATTCAAGTCTTTAACATTAAACTTTTCATCAAGAAAAATAATTCCATTAGGATTAAAAAAGTTAGATATTTTTTTTGTACCACCATAAACAGGAATTGTTCCAGTGGCAAAACAATCTAATACTTTTTCTGTAATCCATACATCAGTATAATAATTTTCAATAGCAATAGAAAACATATACTCTACTAAACCTTGTTCTTTTAATGGTATATAATTAAATCCATTACCATACAAATCTACATCATTTCTAAACTTCTCAACATATTTTAATCTATCAATATGACCAGGAGTTATAGTTTTAGATGATGATATCATTGAACATAGTTTTGATTTTTTATATAATCTTGGAACTTTTATTTGAACACCATTACCCAGTAAGAAAAGAAACTTTGGATGTAGTTGTAGTAATCTTTCTTCATGTGTAAATATATAATCAAAACCATCTGGTCCAAACCATATATCTAAATTCTTCTCAACTGAATCGTACATTCTACTATGAAGAGATCTTGGTTCTACTATCCAGCCAATTTTTAATCTATCAGATTTATTTTTAAATACTTTTCTAAAATGATCACTTGTATATAAATCAAATATACCTGTTCCATCATTTACCATTTCATATAGTCTTGATACCTTACCATGTAAAAAATAACATCTATCATTATGAGGACCAGTACAATTATCATGGAGATTTATTTTATACCGGTATGCTTTTTCTACATGGTTTCCTTGTATCATTCTTGAAAGGTTGAAGTAGTCTCATTAACAATCATATACTTCAGTTTTTTATCAGTAGATAAGAATTCAGTAATTCCTTTTTTACTTATTGTGACATCATAAGCAGCCATCATAAGTTTTAAGTTTTCTACTTTAAAAATCATATTAAATGTATAAGGTGTATTACCAACATTATAGTAAAAAGAGTTAGAAGTATTATTTTTTACATTCATAGCATTAATACTAATATGTTCTCCATCACCTTTAATTACTACTTCAGGAAGTTGTAAAACTCCTGCTGCTTGTAACACACTTTTCATTAGTTTATCAGTTATAGTAAACTTTACAGTCTCATCTGGTAACTTTGCTTCTTTAGTAGGTGGTGTAACAATAATAGATTTATCTGCATAAAAATATTTACTGTTAGCTTTTTCTTCACCACTAATAGTTAGATATGTTGTATCAAAATCTAAATCAGGTTCTTCAAATAAACTTACAACACCAAGAAACTGATTCAAATCATAGATACCAAAGTCTCTTGGAAACATTTCATCTACTTCTGCTTCAGCTATAATAGTTTTCATAGCTGACATAGTCTTTATTTTATTACCTTGTGTAAAGAATAATGATTGGTTAATAGATGAAAAGTTTTTAAGGACTTGATAAGTCTTTGGAGTTAGTTTCATCTTTGTACCTTTTTGAAGTCACCGCCTACAGTAGCAGAGGCACCAATCTTAGCAAGATCAGTTAAGCCACCACCAAACATATAGTTACCCATATGCTGTGTTCTCATCCAAGGACATAACCAAACTTTAATATCTGCTTTTCTAGCCCATTGACAGAACATATAATCTTCTGAAAGATATCTCTTAGTATCAGGACAAATAATACAATCAAAGAAGGCCATTATTTCCCTTGTACCATCAAAGTGTTTAGTTCTTACATGATCAGGCTTATACATAAACTCTGGATATGCTTTTTGATATTTTTCTAAAGCAGATCTTTGAATCATCATAAATCCAGTACCACCTTCTAATACTTCTACAGGTTGGTTCAATGGAATCTCGTTTTGTCCTTTAGCTGGATTAAATACAAAGTCTCCAACAAAGTTATCTAATGCATTAGGATTTTGATCAGCAAAGCCTTTATCTACAGCCATCTTAATCTTTTCCCAAGATATAGTTTTCTTAGGATAAGGACCACAAACTATTTCTTTATCTGAACCTGGTTCAGCAACAACAGAAAGAGCTAATACATCTTTCGCATCAAAACCAATATCTGAATCAATAAACATTAGATGTGTATAATCACTTCTTAAGAATTCATCTACAAGATAATTTCTAGCTCTAGTTATTAATGACTCATTAAATAAAAAATATAAGTTTACATCAACACCATACATTGCTCCTAGTTTTACTAAATCACCAATCGACTTAGTATACATACCAGAACATTGACCTCCGTACATTGGAGTAGCTACAAAGATCTTTCTTTTCTGTAACTCAGCTTTGTCTATTTTTATTTCCATCACTTACCCTCATATTTTTTATCATGCTCTTTATTAAGACCATAATCACCATCATAAGAACTCAAAGACTCAGAATCAAAACTTAAGTATTGACCAATCCTTGTACCTTTTTGAATCATAGCTGTTCCAATAGTTACATGCAACATTCCAGCCATTACTCCATTATAACCTGAATCATATAAGCCTGAAGTTAAGAAACAACCATTACGATTCAATGTACTTCTTGTTATAACCCATCCAGCTTCATTCTCACCTACATGAATAATATTTTCCATAACAACTTCATAGTGACCTGGATCTAAATGATAATATCCTTCACCATTAGGTTCCATTTCAATAGAACCTCTATGTTGCTTCTTATCATTACTAATAACAAAAGCTGAATCATTTACTTTATAAATTTTATCTACTCTTAAGTCTACAGCATTAGGTTGACTATCACCTGGTTGTACATTAGTTAACGTTGACTTAGATTTAGGACCTAGTATATGTTTCATTTCTTACCTCTCAAAAAAACTTCATTATATAACATCATAGTATAATGCATTATCTTCTTCAAGTCAGCTGGATTATCTCCACCTTTCTTACCAAATCTCATTGCATACTTTATGATAGCAGCTTGGTATGCTTCTTTACCTATACCAATAGATTCCCATACTTGACCACATTGTAAATTATCTCTACCAACATAATGTTGGTTATATGTTGCATCAACATAATCAGATAGCTCTTTTAGAACTTTAGGTTCATTGTAAGCATAATCAATTTTCTTTTTCATTTTCACTCCAAATAAGTTTCGCATAATGTATCAATATATTCCATATTCAGTTTCACTTTCTTATTATAAGGTAAGGTTGAATCAAAATCAACTTCCTTTTCAAATTTACCATCAATAAGTCCTGTTGGTGAACTATCAAAAGTTCTATCATGTAAACCTAACCAAACAGCAGCAGATGAATCCCAAGAATCAATATAATCTTTAAATGGATTCATATACATTATTTCATTAGGACCATCTACCATACCAAGTAAATGGATCTTTTGTTCGTTATCTTTAATCTTGTCAAGTATAAGAAATTCTTTTAGTTTATACATTAACTTTAGTCTTGATACAAATCTTTGAAGTTTGTTATTACTTTCTACATTGAAAGCAAGAGGTGCTGATAGAATAGACACACCAATATAATCTATAAGTTCAGGGTTATTTGCAGCCCATCTAAAACTATAGATTAAATCGTCTATATCACCCTTTGTACCTTGTGGAACCATAAATGTTTTGAATCCATAACCTTTATACAAAGGTGCAGTCGCGTTTGCAGCTTCTATAGTTTCAAAACAATTCTCTCCTGGATAATCAGAGAGTACAATATAATCTGCATTAATCTTTCTAGCCATATCTAAAAGTTTATTTGTTTCAAACATAGGCTTATTCTGCTTATACATTTCAAAAGCAGAATTATCCATTATTAATGTACAATTATATTTTTTCTTTTGCTTTAGATAATATTCTACATACTTCTCATCTTTTTCTATTAAATGAGCAAGTACTAGATGACACTTCCTACCACCAGTTATTGAAAGGTGATTAGTAGGGCTAATATGACAGTAATCCATAATATAGAGTTCCTCACGTTTATCATTTCAATTAAATTATAAAATTTTTCTCTTAGCTTAGTCCACAATTGATGAAACATGCTTATCGAAATGTTTCAAGTTATGAGAACCAAACTTAGTGACAAAACCTTTCTTTACTACGTCATGTGGTTTGTCAGTATTTAATACATGATGATAAACATAATCTTTCATTTGCTTAGGAGTTGGCTTTGCAACTGGCTTAACATCTTCATAATTAAATACCATATATTGTGAAAATTTTTTCATTAAAGCTCCTTCGGATAAAAACATTGTGCTCCGTTTTCATTGTCCTCTGACACTTCGATAACTAAATCTCTTTTCGGATAATTTTTATTTATATAATCCGCAAGGTCATCAGCCATCATTTCACAAGATTTATAGTCTAACTGTAATGTCTTTTCATCATAAAGTGCTTCTAATTCTCTTTTTAATAATATAAATTCCACATCTCTATCATCATGGAATACTTCTAATGTGACTTTAAAATGAAAAATATGTCTATGTGGATGTTTAAGAAACTCTACTCCTTCAGGAGCATTAGGATAACAATGTATACCTTCCTTCTGGAATGTTACCCATATGAACTTCTTCTTTTCTATTTTATGCATAAATTTATATGATGTATCATTCATTTGTTGTATTTCTCAAATGCTTTTAGTGGATCTGGTGTATGGTTCAAATAACATTGAGCTTCACCATGTTTCATTTTAATTGAATCACCTTCTAAAGTCAACAGTTCTTTACGAGTCATTTCTTTAGGTTCATGTAGAAATCTTATCTTTACTTTTTCACCAAAAGGAGTTCGTAAAGCACAACGGAAAACAGTCCAACTGTATGGAAATTTAGTTTTTAATAAATGACCTTCTCTATGCCATTTGTCAACTTTACCTAATGGCTCACCCCATTTATCTTCTTTATGTTCTGATGAACCTCTATATACTACTTCATCATTATCTGTTCTATAATATTCATATATAAAACCTGTTACTATATCAGTAAGTTTTTTCACAATGATCCTCCAGAATACACTTGTAATTTAATTTGATCCAACCATTCATTCTTAACAGATGGATTAAAGAATTGTCCATGTACAATAGAAGTTTGTGTAAGAGAATTATGAGCACATATACCTCTATTCTCCATACAACCATGAGTACCTTGAACATAAACACCTACATCTTCAGTTTGACAATGTGTCATTATTTCATCACATATTTGTCTAGCTAATTCTTCTTGTAGTGTTCCTCTTCTAGCACACCATTGAGCTATTCTAACATACTTAGATAATCCAATTACTTTATTCGAAGGAAGTAAACCAATAAAAGCTAAACCTCTTACAGGTTGATGATGATGTGAACACATAGACTTTATCTCGGCTCTAACATTTAAGATACCAGTATACTTTTGTTCTGGATCATCATTAGGAAAGGCAGTTACATTTGGTTTAGGTTCGTATCTACCTTCAAATAATTCGTTAATAAACATCTTAGCAACTCTCATTGCTGTACCTTTACTATTAGGATCATTATCTGTATCAATAAGTAAAGACTTAAGGAATGCTTGATAAGCATCAGCAGCTTCTTCAATTAAAGCATTTTTATCAGCAGGATCTTTTATATATTCAGAAATATTATCATTAGCCCAATATCTTTTTTTATCTTTCTTTATTTCTTTAATTATTTCCTGATGTATTTTACTCATACTTAACTTCCTTATATGCTTTTGTTTGTGAATCTAATGTTATTATATTTGATAAAAATTTACTTAGATGTTCCAATCTAAATGAATTAGCACCATCACTTTTTGCTTCTTCTGGTTTGTTATGAACTTCCATGAATAAACCAGCTATCCCAATTGCTACTGCTGCTCTAGCAAGAGGAGCTATCATATATCTTTGTCCACTACTTGACGTTCCATTTCCACCAGGAGTTTGAACTGAGTGAGTAGCATCAAAAATAACAGGATAGCCAGTTTCTTTCATCACAACTAAACTTCTCATATCTACTACTAAATTATTATAACCAAAACATGAACCTCTTTCAGTTATAAGAATGTTTTTATTACCAGTCATTTCTACTTTCTTAATAACATTAATCATATCATAAGGAGATAAGAATTGACCTTTCTTAATGTTTACCATTTTACCTGACTTACCTGCTTCAATCAACAGATCAGTTTGTCTACAAAGAAATGCAGGTATCTGAATTATATCAGCTACTTGTGCTACTCTTTCAACTTGATTGCATTCATGTACATCAGTCAAGATTTCTATTTTATGTTTTTGTTTTATTTCGTTGAGTATATCTAATCCTTCATCTATACCTACACCTCTTGTTCCAGATATTGATGTACGATTAGCTTTATCATAGCTTGCTTTGAATACAAAGCTGCCATTAAGTTCTTTATGTATATCAACAAGTTTATCTGCCATATACATACAATGTTTTTTAGATTCTATCTGACAAGGACCATTGATAAAAAGTACATGACTACTGTTTTCAAATTTTTCAATTCTTCTCATATATTGCTGAGTTAGCTCCATGTTCTGCACATTCAACTTTTACACAATAACAACGATTATTTGTTTTCTCACGTATTAGTTTATCTGCAAATTCAAATGCATGTTGTGCAAACTTTTCTGCACCAACACCATCAAACTCTCTTACTTCACACAAGTCTTTTTTTTGTAAATCATAAAATAAATCTTTATGTGGATCATCTTTATCTACACATAGTTTATGATCAAACATATCTTCAAGCCAAGCCTTCAAAGGTTTCAATCCTCCAAAGTCAACTGCCCAGTTTTTGTTATCTAATTCATTACATCCAAATGTAAACGTAAATGCTAAACTATAACCATGTAATAGATGACAGTGTGAATGATCGGCATTAGGTTGACGAAATACTGCTGACAATCCTATATTATGTCCATAATGTTTTGTACTATAAAATTTACTCATTAACTCGCTCCCACCAAAAATTTATCCATTCAGGTCTTTCCTTTCTACTAAATTCTTCATAACAATATTTTGGTCTATGGACTTTCTTTTGATCTTTATTAAATAACAATGTACATGTATGTAAATTATTTTTGCATTCATTGTGTTCAGAAAATAAATTTAATTGATCATCCATACTATATTGTCTTCTCATAAATCCAATAATATCATATATTGTATCACCAGAATCAACAAGATCATCAACTAATAATACTGGTTCCTCTCTAGCAGTATCACATAATTTTTTAAGAGTTATAACATCTTTAGTTTTATGATCTCTTAAACTCCAAGCTAAAGGTTTAAACTGAAGTTTAAGTTTATATGAAAGTAATAATCCTGGAATGATACCACCTCTTGATATTCCATATACTTCGTTGTATTCATAACCAGACTCTTGGATCTTTATAACTAACTTATCCAAAGCTCTTTGCATCATTCCATAACTATAGTCCATTTAGGTTCCCCATGCATTTTTCCAAATATCCACTTGCAGTCTAGGACTATATGAATAACCATTTTCCATAGCTAGTTCTGCAACCTTCTTATAATTTTCTTGATACAATTCACTAGTACCACCTACAGGCATCAAGAAAACTTGAAAGATACGTTCATAGTTTGTAGCTTTTTGATACGCATCAACTGCTTCTTTTACTTCATTAATATCTTGTACTGCATCAACAACAAACTTTAATGATACAGGTCCATAATTAGAATATTCAGCAACTGTATCAGCTTGTATAGCATCATCCCATGATTCACCAGATGCACTTAATTTAGGACTTACACTAAAATGTACTTCTCTATTTAAACTTGTTGGACCTACATGAACACGATCGAACCTACGTTCTCCTGATCCATCATCAAACAAACCTCTGTTCATAGTACCTTTATTCCATATACTTAAACAAGTCTTCATTTCATCAGTAAGTTTTTGTGTACCGTTAGTTTCAAATGTAATATGAGTTAACCTATTATATGCATCATCTAATTCTCTAAACAAATCGTGATATACTCTTTGCCAACCAAGTAATGGTTCACCACCTGTTACAATTAAATGAGTAGCACCTCCATTCCATGAACCTTCAGGTAACAATGAAATAACTTTTTCTTTTATTTCTTCAAGAGTCATAACAGGAGATAAACTTTTGAACTTAGTATCCCAAGAAGCGTATGAGTCACAGCCTGTCCTTACCAATGGAAGATTGTCATATGTTGACTCTTCTGATAGCATTATTTTATGTCGCTCTGTACTCTTCTCACCTCTTGGCATACCAAAACCTTCGCACTTAAAATTACAACCAAAGGTTCTTAAAAATATACTTGGTACACCAACATATCTACCTTCACCTTGTATACTGTAAAATATTTCTGCTACTTTTAGTTTCTTAGACATATATTCTCTCTCCAGCTTTTCTTCTTAATCTTTCATACTTCTTTTGTTGTTTTAATGCCATATGCATTTGTATCTTTGATGCTCTACTATGAAATGTAATTCCATCCATATGATCATATTCATGTTAAATATTCTTGAATCTACTTCTCTCATATTATGAGTTTGTACATCACCCATTTCGTTTGCAAAACGAGCTCTTATTTCTATAGGTCTTTTTACTTTAACAAACAAACCAGGATAACTTAAACAACCTTCTTCTACAGTAAATTCTTGCTCACCATAATTTACAATTGTAGGATTAAACACAGGAAGCATTTCTTTTGGTTGTGAATGATGTCCCATTATAAAAACTCTTAACGGTATTCCTATCTGACATGCAGACAATCCTATGCCCTTATATTTAACTAAATTATCAACTAATAATTGATATAGTTCAATTGGATCCATTTGAGGATTATCAAAATCAAATACTTCACATTTCTCATGTAGTATTTTACTATCTTGTGGTTTTACAATATCATATTTCATTATGCTGCCATCCTACTAAAGTTTTTAACCTTTTCAAACTTAATAACACTTCTAAATTTATCAAACAATATGTCTCCTTTGTGACTTATTATAAACACATTTGTATCAGAAGTCAAGTCTGCTATAATCTTTAAAAATTCATCAGTACCACCTGCATCTAATGATTTATCTAATACTTCATCCATAATCAGTAAATTAGTACTTATACTATTTCTTAACTTTGCAACAGCTCTCCAGGTAAACAATAATGCTAGATCTATTCTCATTTTTTCACCTTCAGAAAAACTATTGTATGTAAAGATATCCCTATATCTTGATTTTATTTGTTCATCAAACTTTTCATTCAATTCAAACTGAACAAAGAAGTCCATTGCAGCCAAATACTTATTAATTAATTTATTCATTATAGGAATATATTGTTTAATTATTTTTGACTTTATTCCTTCATCTTTCAATAAAAAACTTACTACATCAAGTACTTCTTTTTCATTCATTGATTCTTCTTGATTAGTTTCTTTTTTTGTTAGTTCACTCTTAAATGAATCAAGCATATCTTTGTGTTCTTGATCATTATTATTTTCTTGAGACCTTATTTCATTTTGTAGAGCTGCAATAAAATTATTCCATAAATTTATTTGTGTATTCTTTTCACTTATAGCTGAATTTATTGCTGTTATCTTTCTATTAAGATCAGCAATTACAGTTAACTTACCTGTTATCTCTTTTAATTTTTCATCAGCCTTAACTAAACCTTCTTGCTTTCTTGATACCTTTGATGCATTATCAGTCATAATATGTTCTTTATGATTCTTATCAATACCTTGCTTACAAGTTGGACAATCATCATGGTCAGTAAAAAATTCTATTTGTTTTTCATAATTTTTTATTTGATTGTTTATATTATGATAGTAAGTATTAATTGTTTCTTTTTTGTTTTCTAAGTCTTGTTCTTTTGAAACCTGTTCAGTAAGTTCTGGTAATTTAGAATTAAGTTTTTCTATATAAATGTTATTGTTACTTATTTGATCTTTATAACCTTGTATCTTTTTATTCTTTTCATCAATAACTCTTTGATCATTCTGTTTTAACTTTTGTATATGTTGTTCATGTAAATTTATTTTTTCTTGTATAACATTTATTTGATTTCTACACTCATTTATTTCATTTTTATTATCAGATATTTTATCTTTTAGTAAAGTATTCATAGTAGAAAATATTTGTATATCTAATAAATCCTCAATGATTTCTCTTCTATGAGTTGATGATAATTGCATAAAAGGAACATATGATGCACTACCAAGTACTATGATCTGACTGAAAGATTTATGATTTAGTTTTAATATTTTTTCTTCTAATATACTTTGATAATCTTTATTAGCAGCATCCTGGTTAAGCATGTTACCATTTTCATATATCTCAAACACATTAGGTTTTCTACCTCTTATGATCTTATATTTTTTATTGCCAATATCAAATTCTATTTCTACTAATAATTCTTTCTTGTTTATAGTGTTTATGATTTGCGTTTTAGATACTTTTCTGAAAGGTTTATCATACAAAGCAAAACTTATTGCATCAATAAATGTACTTTTACCAGAACCATTTTCTCCAATAACAAGAGTGTTACTAGATTTGTTTAGTTTCATTTCAGTAAATACATTACCTGTGGAAAGAAGATTCTTCCACTTCACAGATTTAAAATATATCATATTATAAACTTAATGCTTCGTCGTATAGATTTTTTATTGTAGATCTAATTTGTTGTTTGTCAGCTTTAACTTCTAATGTCTCAATGTAATTGTTTAAAATAGTTAAAGTACTTTCAGCTTCATTAACTATATCATCCTCTGATTCTAGGTCTAAGTTCAAGTGGTCATCAACAACTTGTATATTGATAGGATTAACTTTTTCTAATCTATCGATAAATTTGTCAAACCAATAAGGATTGTTTTTATTTTTTACAATAACTTTTACATAACAATTTTCTAAGTATTCAAAGTATTGATTTACTAACTCTTCAAATATTTTATTTTGATCATCATAATATACTTTATGAAA
>Ga0070746_10000792_pt1 | contig 19017 bp, 20 predicted proteins | sample VirMetDEL_Mar_21_FD_77016 | JGI IMG/M metagenome (GOLD analysis project Ga0070746, IMG submission 77016) | Aqueous microbial communities from the Delaware River and Bay under freshwater to marine salinity gradient to study organic matter... | ecosystem: Environmental > Aquatic > Marine >...
GGAAAACCACTACCAGATCCATTACCAAAATTACTAGGGTTACCAGAAGTAATAGTAGACGTTGTGCCGCAAGGACAATCACCAATTAATTTAACAGTTGTTTTAATAAAATCTGGGGCTTCGTTTTCTATAGCTAATACTTTGTATCTAGCTTTTTCGTAAACCGGCTGGTTTGTTCTATGTGATTTCTTTAAAATCAAATAATCGTCTTCCATTATTTTGTTTCTTTCGGAAGAAGGGAAAGATAACCATATATTACCATCATTAGCAAAGTAAAACCTATCCATTGCCATATTGTAATATTCAGATGATGTTTCTTTTATATAAAAAGAAAAGTGAGTTGCCCAACCAGGTGGATTACTTTGTAATCTTGTAAATAGTCTGTTTCTTTTTGTAGAGTAGTTTTTACTAACTTTTAACGATGCGTTTTTAGATGTTAACACTGGTGTTTCCCTACCGTATTTATCACTAAACACAACACCAACTTGGTACGTTCTCATTGTTTTTATAGAAGGTGCAGCATGGTCGACACCTATGTTATCTATATCTTGCGCGTGCAGTTCTAGTAATAACTCAGGATCATCTACGTCGTAGTTTTGTACATAGTTACCATATATAATTCTATTAGCGCTTATCTCTTGAGCGATGGCAGACCTAGGTACGTTATCATACGGTCTTATCATTTGATTTGAAGGTACAACGGCATGTATTACATCTGAGGTAACGTTGTACTCTCCCCGATCATAAGGGTTAGTTGCAAAATCAGGCCAAAAAGGAGAACCATCTTTACTTGTTAAAGATTTAACAGTATAAACAACAGGACTTTTGTCTTCTTTATATAATATATCAACACCTACAACGTCGTTTGATATTAATTCTTCTGGAAAATATCCTTTTAATTTTAAACTTTTTATAGTGTTTCTCATACCAAGATTATAACCTTTTTTAGGTAAATAATCATAACCACCAGGTATAAATGCTATTTCAGAAAAAGGAGCAAAGGTTGAGTATTCACCATCTTGATATTTATATCTGTAAGAAAATCTTACAAATTTAAACTCAAAAAGAGGATCACTATCTGTTAAGCGAACGTAGTAATCCTTTGCTAATTGTTCTATATCACTACTTATTGATAATATTCTTATTGTAAAACCAGCCGTGTTTAAGTTGTTTGGATTGTTTACTAAAGACTCTGTTACAACTCCCCTAGCCTCAGCTTTTGATTCTTCAAAAGTTGCGTTTGAAACACCAGTATCACTAGGCGCAAACAATATAATGTCACCAACTCTAAAATCTATGGCAGTATCAAAGTCAGGTGTTATTTCGTCTCCAGCTTCAACATTAGTAAAATCAATAGTAGCGCTAGTATATCTTAAGTTAGGAGTTGTAGATCCGCTTGGTATTCTAGGATCTTTTTCATCAGACATTTCTAAGATTAGAGGTTGTGTTGGAGACTTTTTAATTACTGTTATATTTTTTTCTTCAACGTAAACAGCTTTTTTACCAGTTCTATCTGTAACAACTTCTAAAAACCCGTTACCATCTCTATCAGCAACTAATCTAGTATGGAAATCGTGTGTGTCGCCTTCAAATGTAGTTGTTATTGGTGCATTGGCTGGTGATGGGTTAAAACCTGCTATACCACCTCCATTTAAATACTCTGTACCACCAGTACCAGCTATACCTCTTTTTATGTTTATTTTTTTAGGTTCATTAACACCGTCTGTCCAAAACAAAAAGTCATCTAAAACATTAATACCGGTTATTATGGCATTTCTATTAAAATTTAAAACTCGTGGAGCTATAAAATAAACAGCATCGTTACCAGTTACGCTAACAGCACTACTTAAAGTTATATTCCACCTACTATTACCAGTGTCATAAGCTATATCTGTAACAGTTACTTCATCGTTTATACTAACGCTAGAGTGAACAAATTTCATACCAGCCCTAACACCTGTTTTGTTTATTGTAGAGCTACCACCATCTGGTATCTTTATTGTTGCATTGTTACTAACAGTTGTAGACGCTGTGGTTGATACATTGTATATATCCACAAAAACATACTTAGCACTGTTTTTTAAAGTGTCATACTCTACTATATAGTCTCTTTGTATTGGTAAAGCTAAACCAGTAGTTGTGCTAACACCAGCAGATACCATATAATATATTTTGTCCGTCTCGGGCAAAGCTATTGTTCCTACACATGTTGAAGTTGTTGGTATACTATACGTACCGTTTTCTATAGTATTTTTTAGAGTATTACCCAGTAGTGTTTGGGCAGAACCAACGTTTGAGTCGTCTGAAGTGGATATTTGTATATTCATTGCATCTCTATACTGACCATTAGGAATCAACCTTTCGTCAAGGTCTTTATTCATCTTGGCCTGAGAGAAGTTACGTTTTAACTCCGGCATATTTTAGTGTTTTATAATTTTACTACCTCCTCTTAATATTCTAGCGTATTCCTCTAGTTTAAAGTTTTGTAATCTTAACTTTGTTTTTCTTGTTTCAGCGTACTTTTGCTTTTTAATTTCAGCTAACAAACCACCAGGTGTATCTTTTCTTGATAACAATATACCAAACAGCATGTGCTTATACATTGCCTCTTCAGCAAATTTAGGCACTGGTGTACCTTGAAAATCTATACCATCATGATCGCTATTTGTAACAAGTCCATCGCTTACATACTTTAATATTACATTCTTTCCGGAAATATTAGAGCTAAAATGAAATTTTCCTGCTTGTTCGTCAATATAAAAACTTCCGTTAGCGTGAGCATAGGCTGGGTCAATACCATACCTATTGCCCTCTAAATAGTTGTACGCATCCGCGTCTTGTCTATTAGACACAATAGGGCTTTGGTTTTGAGCCATATACAAATCTCTAGTTTCTGAAGTTTCTGTAAAAGCTAAGTCGTCATTAGTACCAGCTATTGTAAAACCACCATCACTATTTACTGTTTCTGTTATGTTTCTAGGATTTGATGTTTTAGTGGTGTGATATATTATTCTTTCAACGCCAGACTCATCTGCCCAAGTTAATTTACAGTAGTTGATATAATCACCTGGCATAACTAACATTAAAGATGGTGGTATTTCAACCTCCCAGTTTTTAATAACTTTTAAAGTATCATAGCTTAGCTCTTGCAAAGCTCTAGTTGCATGAAAAGCTATATCACCAGGATAAACATTTTCGCATATTTTACCTTTACCAACGTATGTTGCTGTAAATGATCTTATAATAGTTTTTAAAGATAAGTACCTATAATTACCATGATCACCACCACTTGCATAATAACCTTGTTCTGCGCTTTTATTTAATCCCATGTTTTATTGTTTTTGAGTTTGTATTTCAGCCGCGTTTTTAGAAGCCGCTATTTCTACTAATCCAGGTTTGTTAAGTATTATACCGGCTAATTCTAGTATTTTATTTACTAATGTATTTTCTTCAGATGAGTGCAATGTAAAGTTTGTTGCTGCGCTAGCGTTGTATAAAGCTTTTTCATTAACAACAACATAAGCCCACTCAACCGCCGCGGGTGCGTTTATAACTTCACAAGTAACATTGTTTACTTCTGGCAAAGGACTTCCATCCATTTTGTAAACCTCAATGTCTTTTCCATTTAAAGCCGAGTCAATATAAACAGCTTCAAAATTATCTATATTCATAGAGTAGTGTCTTTGTGAGTCTTTGTATTGTCTTAATTCATTTCTATCCATTTTAACACACTCTCTATTTTCAAAAAACACTTTACCTATTTGGTAATGTGATGGATATGTGTGGCCTAAAGTAACGTCGGCGACTGATAAAAATGGAGATATTTTTCTTTCTAGCAGTTTATTAATACTTGAATCGCTATAATTATCTTCTGGCTGCATTCTTTCTCTTTGATTTTTATCATAAAAATAAGACTCAAATATTTCTATTTGAGCCTGATTAGCCAATAAATTAAATTCTTGAGGAGTAATATAACCTCTTTGCTCTTTGTTAGCTATAGCTAATACTCTTTGATATACTGTGTCTACGCTTATTGCCATATTTTTTTTATTAGTAGTTAGTAATCGCCCCGCAGGGCGACCACCACTACAGTTAGATTATTTTAATCTTTTTTCAATTTGAGAGTAAATCTCAACACCTTCATCAGTTTTAAACCAAGCAGCTAAAGCTGAATAAGGATTTTCATCAAACGGTACATTCATTAATTTTCTATCATTAGAACCCCAAGTAAATGTTCGTTGATCTTGTGATAAATTTATTATTTGAGCTTCAACAGCTTTAATACCAACGTTTCTAAGTTGAACATTGTCGTCTTGTACTAGATCCATAAACAACATAGGTCTAGTTTTCGCAAGTATTAATAAGTCTCTTTTAAGTTCTTTAGTACTCATTTTGTTTACGGCAGAACCTTTTTCAACCCTCATAATAGCTTCCATTTGTTCAATGCTTAAATTTTGAGCAGCATTTAGAGCATCTATTTCAAGCATTATATCTTCAACTTGATTTTGAGCTTCTTTTACAGTGTCAACTTCAAAGTATTTTTTATTTCGCTGCGGGTGATATAATGATAAAAATTTTTGTAAAGTTACATTTGATTTTGGCACAAATAAAGCACCGTCTCTAAACCAAATATGACCATACCTAATATCACCTTTCATTTCATCAATAAATGGTGTTTTTTGATTTCTTGAATAACATATTTCTCTTTCATATCCTTTTTCTTCATCAAAATAATATAATTGAGTAGATCTTAAGTGATAACCAAGAGGTGACATATCATTTAGAACATAAGTTCTATTTTTTATTTCCCAAGTATCTTTTTTAACTTGAGGTTTTTCTTTTTTTGTTTTTTCCATAATATAATATATAATAAGATTAGTAAATAAAAGCCGAGACCGAAGTCCCGGCTTTAATTAATCAGTACTAGTAAGTACCTGTTGCTTCGATTAGCATAAAGTTGTTAGCTCCTTGAGTAACTAAACATCTTTCTGATAAGAAGTGCATTTCCATCGCATCTAAATCAGAAGTAGCAGCTCCAACTGAACCAGTAGTCCAAGTTTTGAAACGTCTGTCTTCCATATTAGAAGCTCTGTACCTTACGTGTAAGAATGGTCTTTTTAGGTTTTTACCTAAAGACTGATCGTACACAGTAGTAGTACCAGCAGGAATAAATACCCCTCTAATGTGGTTGTCAACATCTTTGATACCACCTCTTGTAGATACATCGTTTAAGTATTTCCAGTCAGTTTTGTAGAAGTCATAAGAACCTCTTCTGAAACCAGAGAAACCTAAATTTAACGCCATGTCTTCAGAGTTATCAAATACACCAAAAGATAAACCACCAGTTGAGTGAGGGTTTAATCCACCAAGCATATCATCAATAGTTAACATAAGGTCTCTATCAGCGAATATCATGTATTCTTCAATAGCTCCTTGCTTGTCAAACTCTTTTAATATAGCATCAAAATCACCTAAAGCTTGTACTGAAGTTGCAGTTGCAATTAAACCATCATAAGCATTACCTCTGTTTTTGATAGCAGCAAATAAACCTTCAGAACCAGTTAACGTGTTAGATAAGTGAGAAGTTACAGTTTGAGTAGCATTTTCATGCTCTACCATAACCATTTCTAAGTAATCAGTAAAACGAGCTCTAGTATCACCAGCAGCTTTTAAGTACCATAAGTAACCATTTTGTCCGTCTTCACCAGTAACTTCAACCCAACCAATTTGAGATGCATCAGATCCTGAAACCTCATACATATCTTTGATTATAACAGGTTTGTTAGTAAAAGACTTAAACTGTGGCTTGTTAGCAGTAGTTCTACCAGTAGTACCTTTTGCATACTCAGAACCATAAACCATTAATCCACAAGTAACATCATCATTTGCAGCAGTAACAGTTCCAATTCCAGTACCAGCATCAGTTAAAGGCTGCACAGTACATGAAGCGTGAGCTACAGCAGGTGAACCAATATTAGTAGTACCAACAGCTGTTACATAACCTTTTAAAGTTTTGTCAGCGTCAGATAAAATAACTAAGTCACCAATTCTTACAGCTACATCAGTAGCAGCAGAAGCTCCAGCAGCTCCAGTAGTACCATTAACAAAGTTTCCGTCAATATCTTTAACGAATACGAAGTTATAAGTACCAGTAGGTGATGATCTTTGTATATTACCTTGGTATGATATGTGTAGTCTTCCTTGCTCTGACCAGACTACTTGATCAGCGGACATTGCTTCTTCAGCTCCGACCATTTCTAAAAATCCACCGATAGTTCTGTTTCCAAAAACTTCAGCTTCTTTTTCCATTAAATCTGGTAAGTATTGTTGCGCCCATCCCGCAGTTGCAGTAGCAGTAAAATCAATATAGTTAGTTGATAACGCTTGTTGATTCATTGCCGGCACGCTATTTAATGACCCACCAGGTGTCATTGTAATTGCCATTTGTTTTTATTTTTAAAATTTATAATTTATTTTTACGTATTTTAACTTTAAAATCATTAGCATCACTACCTAATACCTTAAATTTAAGACCTCCTACTTGAGCTTGGTCATGTGAGCTTCTAGGATTTACATTAATGTTTTTATCTCTAGCAACTCTGTCTTTTATAGCATCTGCTTTACCCTGCTCGTAAAAGTGTCTTGCAACAGCATCAGGATTCATTGCCGTAAACAAAGACTTGTGATAACCCGCGGCATCTGACATTTGATTATTTTTATTCAAAAACTTTTTGACAAAATTATTAATATCACTTTGAGTTTCTTTTACCTCATCTACATTCTTAACGTTAAACCTGTATTTTTTCTCACCAACACTAAAATCAAAACCTTTAAAATCTTGATTAAATAAATTATTGGTTTTATCTAAAAACACGTTTTTTGTTTGTTTAGCAATTTTTTGATTTGCTTCTGACTCCTTGTTATATCTATTAAAAAAATCTATAGCCTTTTGTTGTTCTTTGGTCAACTTTGACCCAGCCTTAATTTCCTCATAGTATTTGGACTTTAACCCGTCCAGGTGGTTTTTAGCGTCGGCAACTTGCTCTTTTAACGCTAGCTTTTTTCTTTTAATATCTTTTTCCTCATCTACTTCTTCGTCAAATGAAAACTGATCTTCCATCATAAAGTCTATTTCATCAGGCGTTAAGTGTGGTTTTGTTTGCTTGTAATATTCTTTTAACGCAGTTAAATTATCCATAGAAGAATAATCCTTGTTAAGATTTACATAGTCGTTTATATCACCACCAGTTTCTTCCATAAAGTCCATTAACTTTTGCACGTTTTCTGGTAATGGTTTTCCGGTTTTCTCAGCTTCTTCAACAGCTTCTTCAACTTCCTGTTTTACTTCTTCAGTCTTTTTTTCTTCTTCAACTACTTCTTCTAAAACTGGTTGTTCTTCTTGTGCTTCAGCTTCCGGTTGTACTTCTTCTTGTTTTTCTGTGGTGTCGGCATCTTTAAGCTCTGTAACCACTCCCTCGTCGACAGGGTCATCTTTTTTAACTTCATCTTTTTTGATTTCTGGTTTTTTGCTTAAATCAACCTTTGTTACAGGTTCGTCTTGTTTTAAGACTTTTCTACGTTTTTTTATTTTTTGTTTACCAACCTTCTCGTCTACAATAGGTTGTTCTACGGTTTTTTCAACCGCATCATTTTTGTTTTCTTCCATAATAAAATATTATATAATTAGTTAATTTGTGGGTTAAACTTATCAAGACCCAAACCACCTCCTAGTATATCATTACCTGAAGATTCAAACTTTTTAGTATCTTTACCAGTTTGTTTCATGGTCTCTATGTTTTCCTTACTTTTGTTCTCCATGCCCTTGAGTTTAGTGTTAAGCTCAAACTCATATTGCATAAGTTCTTTTTTAAGCCTTACCTCTTCTTGGAGGTACTGCATTTTAAATTTAGCTTGTGCTGTTTCGGTTTGTATTGTTGAAGCAGTTTTTGCTTGGTTTTTCTGAATTTCAGCTTGAGCAGCGGCTTGTTGTTGTTCGGCATTTGCTTTGGCCTGTGCTTGTATATTTTGCTGTTGCATTTGCTGATCTTTTTCAGCTTTCTTTTTTCTTTTTAGTTTTAGCAATTGGTTGGCTAATCTTACGTTTCTAACTTCTCTAACATCTATAGCATCATCTAAGTCTATTAGTTTTTGTGCTAAAGCTGTTTGTATGTTGTTTTCTAAAAGTTGTTTTTCTTCTTCGTCTGGCTCTAATTCTAAAAATATACCAAAGTCATACAAATGTAGTTCTTTCATTTCTTTCAACGTAGCAACATTATGCGCTCCAATAGCTTGAACAAAAGCATCTGCTGTTGGTGAATATTCTAATATATCAGATATTCTTAACGAAAGTTTTTCCGCTATTTCAGCTGTAACAAACATTGATGCTAATAGTATATGTCTAGTTGCTACATTTGAGTTAGCAGCAGCTAGTTTTTGAACACCAACTAAAGCTCTAGCATCAGGCACAGTTCCATCTCTAGCTTCATTAAGACCAGTGGTATCTCTAATCATTTGCAGATAATAATTATAAGTTTGTATTAAACTTTGTAATTTACCGTTGTTAGAGCTATTTGCTATTTGTTGTATAGGAATTTTACCACCATTTGGATCACCTTCTTGTGTCATTGATCTACCAATTACAGATCCCGTTTGAAAGAACATGTTTAAAGCTTCTTGTGGGTTGTAATTAGTACCATTGCCTAAGTCTATTTCAGCTAAACCATCAGCATCAAGATAAACTCCATCAGGAACCATTTTAGACATTACCTGTTGAAGTTTTAAATGAGTTAGTTGTATCATATCAGCAAAGCCAGTAATTCTGCTTACGGTGCTCTCTATTTGACCGTTATACATTCTAGGTGCTACAATACTATAATTCATTTTAACTCTGTTAAAATCACTCTTATCACGTATCATGTTCTCACACTTGTTCCAAGCTAACAGTTTATCTGTTCCTAATATCAAAGCACCCTCATAAACACACTCTACTGATCTTTGTAATTTTGAAAAGTTACCTTCTTTATCAACAGGCGGATTAAAATTATCATCTTTTTCAATAGCTTTTAACGCGCCAGTTCCTGTTTCTTTTATTTTGTAAGTATCATTATTATATGTTTTGTAATTAAAATATAATATTTGCACTTTATTTTTATCTGAAGTTTCTCTAAAAGTATATCTACCACTTGGTCTTTTAGCGCTTTTGTTTATTTCTTCTAAGTCAGAGTTTGTTAAATTAGGAAACTGTCTTACAAGTTCTGGTATTGGTATTGTTTTTACCTCACCAACATAGTATATGTCTTCAAAATAAGGCGAGTCTGTGTAAGAATATATTAAATTAGCCGGGTCAACATACTCTACAGTTACACCTTCACTAAAATTAAAATTAGTTTTTACACAACCAATACCAAGTATAGTTAAATCTTGTAATAACCTTCTTCTTGTTAAATCATAATTACTACCATCTAATAAAGTGTTTATAGCTTGTTCTTCAGCAATCTCAACATTTTGCTTATAACTTAACTGCATATGTAAAGCTAACTCATCTTCTGTTTCTGGGAGTTTGTCAGGGTCAGTTTCATATAAATTCATACTCATACCGGCTGCAGCTTGATCATTAAACACTTTTGTCTGCATATCTCTAAGCATAGCCTCCATATAATCTGTTCTTTTGCTTACTCCATACTGATCTTGTGAATAAGCTTTTACGCTAAACATTCTTTCAGACATACCATTAACAACTATATCTACAAACTTAGGTATAATTGGTATTGGTTTCCAGTCTAAATTTAAATAAGACAAATCACCGTTAATAGATAATTCATCTTTATATTTCTGTATTGATTGTTCTCCACGTGCGTATAATCTTAATTTGTGGAATTTTGATTGAGCATCATAATATTTATTAGAGTGTGTTCCATTGAACCACTCCTGTTCAATAGCTCTAGCTACTCTCAAACCATAATCATAGCTCATTTTCTCTAAGTCGCTTACAACTTGAGAAGGAAAGTTAACATGTACTGACTCAGCCATATATTTATTTTATTATTTTAGACACGAAACCATTATTGTTGTATCGTGATATATTAATGTTTAATTTTTGTTTCTCTATATTAGGATTAGGTCTATATAAATGCCTGTTACAAGCCATAATCGCTAAACCGCTACTTATTGTAGCATCGTATTTTGTTCGTTTTGTAATATCAAACCTACCCCAGTCATTTAAAGTTTTGTTGAAATACATGTTTCCGTATGAATCGTCTTGCAGCGCTCCAACGTGTTGCTGTATATACATTTCTATTGCAGCGGCATGAGCTTGTTTTATATCTTCACTAGAGTTTGGTATACCTCCAACTTCTTTTTCAGCAACGGAAAGTTTATTCCAAAGCTTGTCAGGTCTATTCATGCTATAACCTCTATAACCTCTACGTCTCATATAATACAACAACCTTGGTTTGTTATTTTCTGCAAGCAAAGGCATTCCATAAAATATTAACGCCATTAAAACATCTTCAAAAAATATATCAGCTGTTTGTGGTCTAGCAATATATTCTAAGAAAAACTGGTTTGGTGGACAATCTTCCATGCTAAACTTTGTCAAACCGTGCAAAGCTCCTTTAGATCCTTTACCGTCTACAGTCCCTGATATATCATAAGAGTCACAGCCAAAAGCACCCATGTGCTCATTACCAGGATATTTAATACCGTTTTTAATAACAATATTATTTTGTAGGTGTACTGGCGGTGTCCACGTTATATTAAATCTACCTTTTGGATCTGGATAAAATATAACTTGAGAATCTTTTATTCCGTTAACCCACTGAAAATTACCTCGGCTAAACCCTATAGACTTATTCATTTCTTCATTATAATCTATTTGCTCGTATATTTTTACTAAGTTAAATATACTGTTTTTAGCTTCGTCTCTAAACGCGTGTTCTTCAGTTCTTGGAAACTGACGGTAAAATTCATTTAAAGCATCTTGATCTTGTTTTAAACCTTCAGCCTCATTGTTCCAGTGATCTATTATACCATAATCAATTAACTCTCCGTCTGGTCCGTATACATCATTATCTGGATTATTAAATACTGGATGTCCGTATTCGTCAATAAATCCTTCGTAGTTCCATTCCATTGGGATAAAGAGAGAATACAAGCCAGACCTTGTTTGTCCATTACGGTTTCGTTGAGTAACGTCTGAATCATTGTACAATTTTTTAAAGTTATCACCTCCTTTATCTAATGCGTTAGATGTTGATCCCATCATGCACTTACCTATAATCCTACTACCTAATCGTAAACAAGTTTTTGTTACTCGCCAGTTATTTAATATGTTGTCTGGCCTTTCCCATTTACCACTTTCATCATGTACTAACAAGGCTAGTTTTTCACCGTCATAGCTGTTGTCACCTGTGTTTTTCCAGTCTATAGTTGTATCTAGTCCTTTTAATTCTTCTAACTTTTCGTTAGATGTTATTTTCTTTCTAGTAAACTTACTAGCTGGTACTCTATATGCTAATTCTGTTTTTGGCCTATCCATACCATCTTGAATAGGTTTGAAAAAGAAAGGATAATTAACCGATATTGGAACCACCTTGTCTGTAAACATTTTTTTAGCATCTGCACCTGTTTTAGAGAGTATACCATATCTACTATCACTTGATATTGTTGCTAAATTAACAGTTTCTGCTGAAGACATGAAAGAAAATCCAGACCTACGATTTTTAAGGTAGCACATCCCGTAACATCTTTTGTCGGCTTTACAAGCTTCCCAGAATATAAAAAATAGTCTATTGGCCTCTCTAAAATCAGGCGCACCTACATCTATTTTGCTCCACTGTAGATACATATAGTGTGTACCCGTTATGTATGTTGGCTTACCACTGTTGTTAAACCAAAAACCCTCATCTCTTCGTATAAACTCTTCGTCTATATAATCAAACCACTGCTCTTTTTCTGTCTCAGGATATGCACGCCAGTCAAATATGTTTTTTAGTTTAGATAATTCCTTTGGATAATCTAATCTTTCCCACTTTTTTTGTTTTGACGCGAACACTCGCACTGGTTGATGTGGCAATGCAATTCGCAGATTCTGTATCTCAAGTATTTCACCGATTTTACCAGTTTTTGATATGACAATAATATCATGTTCTTTATTATATCCATATTTCCATTTATTACCTTTATTCATACGAGTTATAGTCGTACGTTTAACAGGTTCAATTATTTTAAATAACGTTTGTTCGTAACTCATTTTGATCTACCTTCAGCAAAACCCCTAAATGCTCTTTGTTTTTTCTCTTCTTGTTTTTTACCTTCTAAAGCATTTTCTTCTTCTTGGATTCTATTTAATATTTCAAATGCATCAAATATAGCTAACTTTTTTGTAGCTGCAGCATTTTTTAATCTATCAGCAGAAACATCGTCTTCTGTGTTTGTAATAATTTTTTCTTTAGCAACATTAATTAATTCTTCAACCGCTCTGTGCCCAGCTTGTATTATAAGTTTCTTCGTTTCCTTGATATTCATATTTAATTGTAATATATTTATTCATTATTCTATACAACCTTTCGCCATTAATAACAAACTCATACTCGTCATTAGGTGTAAAACCAACAAGATCTCCTTCTTTTAAATAGTTGCTACTATATTTAATTATGCCTACTAGTGGTTTTTCTGGATTTATACTATACTTCCAGTCATTTTTTATAGGTTTTACAAAACAATAACCGTCTACAGGTTTCCACTCCCAAAACCTTTTATAAGCATAAACTTGATCTGGTTGTACTAAATAAGTTTTTTCATTTATAAAACTCCTGCTGTTTCTTTCTCTACCCTTAACATCGTTCCATCTACGAAAAATATTGTGATTAACTATAACATTATCGCCAACTTCTATTTCTGTTTTATAGGCTAAGGGTATAGATTTAACTATACCCTGCCTATTTATAAACTCGTGGTTTGATATTTCAGTGTTTAGTATTAATTCTTTATCGTCAACTTTTTTTGCATTATTATACCTTTCGCCCACGGGCTCTATTATAAAGTAAAAAGGACTTTTCATTAATACTCTAGATTATACTCAACAGATATAGCCATGTTTTTGTTGAAGTCTTTCCAAGGTATAACAGCTCTGTCTTTCTTAATATACACAGAAAACTTATCGTCTTCTTCTATAATATCACATATAGTATGACCGCCATATACCTCTTGACCAACAGCATAATGCATAGCATCACTTTTGTAATCCCTACCTACACTAATCTTCCTTATTATCTGCATCTTCTGGATATTTTATAGACCCATCAGCAATATTGATGTTTACGGTGCCATATTCTTTTTCAAGCTTTTCTTGAACTACTTTAAGCTCATCAGATATACCAGCGTGTTGATGTAACAACTCGTGCTTTACAGACTCTAGTCTACCCAGCTCCATACGTAGTTCATTTATTTTAGATATAACTTGTTGCACTTCTGTTAAATGCTCTTCACTTATTTTTTCTGGTTTTAAGTCAACCATTTCTTCTTTTGCCATTTTATTTAATTTTAATTATTATTTTTTTACTTTTTCTAAGCTACGGCCACCAAAATAGGCACCTATAACTGTAATCAGAACTAATTGTAATAAATCAGTCCATTTATCTTGCACTTGAAACGTGATAAAACCAGCGTCAATAAACACTAGTAACACAGTGCTAACTACTAAAAATACAAGAACTAAAGGTCTTATATTCTTAGATAACCATGAGTCTGAGTTCATATCCATCTTCCAACGCTCTGTTACTTGCTTCTGCATCTCAGCTTCATAACCCATAATCATATCTTTAATTTTAGCTTCTGCAGCTAATTTTTCTTCTTTTGTTGTAGTTAAGTTATCTAAAACTCCACCTACATTTTTCACCAGCTCAGTTGCTCCGGCTGAAAATATTTTACTTAACATTTTTTCTTTTTGTTTAGTCCACGTTGTTCTCTAAGCTTTCTTTGTTGTTCTATTGTACCTTCAGTTCTTCTAGCGCTTATGTTGTGCGGAGAAAAATCTTTTTCCTCTAACGCTTCAAATTGAAATTTATTTCCCGCTACTGTTTCTCCTGCGGATGGCCCATACTTATCTGCGTTAAGATCCATTTCTTTATTATAATTTCTTTTATTTTCAGGTTTTTTTGATCCGAAATCAAAATTTTTATAAAACCCTTTCATTTTCATTTTAAATGCCATTATGTTATTTTTTTTTCGTTTTTATATGCTAGTTTTTCCCAAGGTAAATCTTTACTGCCTTCATCGTACCAAGATCCGTTGTATTTTATTTTACCATTTTTCCTATGATATGTTTTGCTTCCGTGCCTTACATAGTCATCACCATAAGAAAGCTCTCCATTATTCATTCTTTTCATGTGATCGTATTCATGAGCTATAATTTCTTTATCTAGCTTACTACCCGGTTGCACATTGTTGTTAACATGTATAATGTTATTTTTTTGGGCTAAACCCAAAACGCCATTATCTAGCTTTGATCTTTTTAAAGTATAACCCTTGTTGTTGTCAAAAATAGATTTTCTACCACTGCCTAATTTAAATCCCATTATCTGTCTTTGTCTTTTATCATATCATCTATAGCTTTATTGTAAACTTTATCTGTATACGACTTGTTATTAAAAAATTTGCTTCTTTCTGATGTTGGTAGGTCTTCCTCGCCAAGTAATATTCTATAAATTCTACTTATTAATTGACTACACTTAAAAGATGTTTTAAATATAGAATACTTTATAGTGGTTCTGTTTCTATATCTCCAAGTGTCTATCCACCCATCACGCCTCAATCTTTCCCACCTGTTCTTATCCCATGAGTAAGTATAAACCCCATTGATAAAATCATTTCGTGTAAACCTTCCTTTACAATCTAAATAAATTAAAAGTTCTAGGTCTGCGTCTAATATTCCATAAGTTTTACAAGCCCATTTTCTAACTAACCTATAATACTTAAATATATTTAACTCCCTAATGTCTTGAGCTGTTATTCTCATTCAACAATAACAACGTCCATATCTCTAATCACATAATATAGCGTATCTTTTAAGCTTAAACCATGACCAGAATGCTTGTCATAATAAACTACATCGTTTTCTTTTATGTGATCAACTAAATTACCAACAGATACTACTGTTCCTTTTATGTATCTATTATCTTCGTCTATTTTTTCAGTCATTATAAGACCGCCTACTTTTTTCTGTTCTATCTTGTGCTTTTCAACTACAAGAAACCTGTTTAATGCTTTCATATTAAATTAAATAAAAATTAAAAATACTTGTCTATCACCCGTTGTTGGATTAACCTTATGCTCTACATCAGAGCTATGAGCACATAAATCACCTATACCTCTATCAACCTCAATAATCTTGTCATTCTCTCGGTAATATGTTTCACCACCCTTATAATCACCTTTTAACAGTATTGTTGCCCCAAGATCACACCACAACATATGATTGTTTGATCCAGTATCAACATGCCAGTCATGTCCATTACCACTTGTTTTTTCTATCTTAAAATAAGATTCTTCTTTAACTGTAAAGTTAAAATCCTCTTTTAATTTATCTATTACTTTATCAACAACTAGGTTTTTAGTTTTTAAAACATAATACTTGTTACCAACAAGTAAATTGTTATATAAGCTTAAAATGTCTTGCTCTGTTAAAAAATTAAGATACTTGTTTCTCATCAACTCTTATATTTGAAATAACACAATCAGCAGAAATAATTGTAGAAACTACACTAACAGCGTTTTTAAGTGCTGACTTGGTTACAAGCACTGGGTCTATAATACCAGCTTGCACCATATTTGATTGTTTACCGGTTTTAACATCTATACCAGCACCATCAACAGGATCTTCGTCTATAGTTATACCAGCATTGTTTAGTATAGTATGATACGGCGATCTTATAGCATTTAACAATATTCGCTCACAACCACCGTCGTGAACTACATTTTGAGCTGCGTTTAACAACGCAATACCACCGCCTGGCACTATACCTTCTTTCAAAGCAGCTTTAGTAGCGTATATAGCATCTTCTACTCTATCTTTCTTTTCTTTTAGTTCTACTTTAGAATTAGCACCCACTTTGACGATTCCAACACTACCCGATAGCATAGACAGTCTTTGTTCCAACCTTTTCTTAATGTAACCATTTTTTTCGTTAGAAATGAGTTTTGTGACTTGCTCGATTCTTTCCTGTAAATTTTCAACATCATCTTTTGTTGTTATAACTGTTGTTTCGTTATCTGTTACTATATATTTGGCCTCACCAAGACAGTTAGTATGTATAAGGTCTAAGTCGTCGCCTAATATTTCATCTATAACTGTAGCGCCTGTTAGTATAGCTAAGTCTTCACACGTGTCTTTTTTTGTAGGACCAAAACCAGGAGGATCTATTATGTTAACTTTTATGTTTCCTTTGGCTTTATTCATTAATAATGCTGCTCTAACTTGCTGTGAAACTTGAGATACTATCAATATAGGTCTATTTCTTTTTATAGCAAACTCTAAAAGCGTTTGTATTTTTCTAACATTAGGTATTTCTGACATGCATATCAAAACAAGTGGGTTTTCTAGCTCACAAGTTTGCTTTTCCTTGTTATTTACAAAGTATGGCGATGTTAAACCGTTGTTTAACTGCACTCCATCAACAATTTTTACGTGTGTTTCGTCGGTTTCAGAACTTTCCATCAAAACAACACCATTTTTACCGACTTTTGTGTATGCTTCAGCAATAATTTGGCCCAAAAGCTTGTCATTATTGCACGAAATAGCCGATACATTGCTCAACATATCGTCTTTTACCTCTAGTTTTATTTTGTCTAAGTAATTATTTACTTTTTTAAGGCTAGAATCTATACCATTTTTAATATCTCTAGTAGAAATACCATCTTTTTGAGCTTTTGTAGCTTCTTTTAACAAAGATTGCGCCAAAACAGTGGCGGTTGTAGTTCCATCACCAGCTTCTTTAACGGTATTTTGAGCAGCCTCTTTAATTAGTGTTGCTCCTATGTTTTCAACCGGGTCATATAAGACTACGCTATGCGCAACGGTTACACCATCTTTTGTTATGACCGGTTTGCCGCGTGCATCCTCATATATTACGCACTTTCCTGAAGCGCCCAAGGTTGATTTAACGGCTTTTGCTAGCTTATCAACGCCAGCTATAATTCTATTTTTAGCTTGATCGCCAAAGTTTAAGTCTTTGACGATCTCGCTAGGTAAGTTGTATTCCATTTAATTTAATTTAATTTATTTATTTGAATGTTTTTACTACTTTTGGCCCTTTTGTAGCCTCTAGTCGCTTAGAGAAATGGTCGATGCTTCCGTCAATTGCTGCTTCTGCACCTTCTATGGTTTCTCTTCTTGTTATGTCTTGCCACTCATCATCTGTGTGTGGTCGTAAACATTCCGTTTGGTAAAATCCATTGGGCAATTGTGTTATCCTCCAGTTTGATTTATTGGATAAATGCTCCCATTGCTCAATAGTTTCTTTACTCGGTTTTTGGTTGCCAGTAGTCATCGTACTGGTCTTGTAGTATAAGTATGTCATTGGTTTTATTTTTATTGGTTATACTTAGGTATAGGGTCTTTCCCTATTTTTTATATTTTTTTGTTATTGGATTTCCTAAACTATCCCTACCGCGGTTAACATTTTGTTGTTGATCTCTATAAGCTCTAACAACATTTTTGTTTTTGTGTCTTCTATCTTGTATATCGCCGTAGTTATCTTGTCCTTTTTTATTTTTACCATCAGGATTAGTGCTAAGATTAAATTTACCTGAGTGTATAGCTTTTTCATCGCTAACTAACTGTTTAAGTGATTTGTTTGCATAATCATCAGTATAGCTCATTTGAGACATTTTGTTAGCTTGTTGGTCTTGACTTGGGCTACCTTTAACATCTCCCATTTTATAATCTTTTTTAAACACCTTATTAGCAACATTTTCTGGCATACCACCATCAACAGCTTTTGCTTTAGCAGCAGCTTTCTCTGCAGCAGATGCTTGTAGCATGTAGTCTTTTCTCATTAACGATCCGTTTCTAGCACTCTTATAATTAGGTATATCATTATATTGCTTCTTCATAGTGTTGTCTCCATACTTAACCATCAGTCTTTCTCTTCTTACTATTTGACCAGCAGTTTGCCCAGCCATCATTGGCCCGTGAGCTTCTGGAGTATCTGAATGAGCAGGTCTTTCTTTATGTACATGTTCTCTTTCTGTACCAGCCAAGTGTTTTACTTTCATAGTAGGCGTTACTTCATTTGGATCCATTAAGCCATACTTGTTAAAACCCTTACTGTCTTTGTATTTTTTATAGGCCCCTTGTGGTTCCATTTTAAAGCCTTTATGTTTTCCTGGCATAGTTGTAATTGTTTTTTGTTATTTATATCTACTATTATTACATAGTAAACGAATAATTTAAAAGTGTGACACTAGCCAGTTACTATATTCTTATTAATAGGCTAATGTCATAAAAAAAAGTTATCGTAAATTTTGGGGTGTAGCGTTGCCCCCCCTATATACACACCCCCCTCTCCATGGGAAAGTCCGACTTTTACCCCGGCCCCCGTGTTCTACCGTGTCTATTCATATTATCAATTACATTTAGTATTCATTTTGTATTCACAAACACACTACGAAGTTTAAAAGATATTATATATATATAAAATACATACAAATAGAATTTAAAATGTATAATAAAATAAAATATAATTTCGTACGTACGCAGAGTGCGCGCAGTAGCAGTGACAGTGGAAATATTATATAAATAATAATACTACTTTTACAAACACAATACGAAACTAAATAGATAATAATAATAAACAAAGTTAAACTAATATAAATAAATAAATATGAAATTAAATAGTAAAAGATTTGTGATAAGAAAATCACTAATAGGTAAAAATGCAGTAATAACAGTAAACTTCAAAAATGGTAAAACTGCCACTTATAATCACGACAAAGTGTATGAAGTAATGAAAGATAAAC
>Ga0070746_10000793_pt1 | contig 19013 bp, 23 predicted proteins | sample VirMetDEL_Mar_21_FD_77016 | JGI IMG/M metagenome (GOLD analysis project Ga0070746, IMG submission 77016) | Aqueous microbial communities from the Delaware River and Bay under freshwater to marine salinity gradient to study organic matter... | ecosystem: Environmental > Aquatic > Marine >...
ACAAAGCCATCTCTCTGTCAGAGAATTGCCCACTGTTCATAGGTGAAAGTGTTGCACCCATCAAGTTAGAAACTTCTCTTGTCGAAGACGGTGGGTTTGCAAAATCCCTTAACGAAGACAGTTGTTTTAGTGTCGGTTTGCTTGGCAATGATTCGATAAACCGGCCAATAGATTGGCCATCGCTCATATCTCCCATCGCGCCCTCAAGCTCCCAAGGCCAAAAGAACTGGCCACCGATCTTGAAATAGTCTTTACCTTCAACCAGACCTTCGCCTTTAGGCAGAACAGAAACCGACGAGAATTCGCCCATCTGAGACTCACTTGGCATGTCCGTGGTCATGAGGCTTGGCATGCTCTCATCGCCAAGTAAGTTTTGAATGCGCTGCTGTAATTCTGGGTTCATGGCGTACTTACCGTTACTGTCCCAACCCCGCTCGTAATCGCCACTCCGGTTGGGTAGGTTTGATGTTCGTACAGATTTCTGAACTGGTTACCATCAAACGCTTGGTGAATTGATTCGCTTGTATTAAATATTATCGCACCTGTCGCAAATTGTAACTGCGAGATCTCCGTGTTGTTGAAATGCGGCGAGATCGTAAAATCCACCGCACCTAAATTCAGCTCTAAAATCCGCACCAACCGGTTATAAGTATCGGCAGGTACGGAATCACCCATCGCAATGGGTAACCGTGTCTCAAGCAGCTTGCTCATCTTCGACCGCTAGGCTGCAAATCGACACGGGTTGAACCTAGTCGCCACTTGTAGCCTTTCGCGTTGAGCGAGCCATTATCATCGTCCGACTCGAATCGGAAAACAACCTGTCGCCCTCTCGTTCGCACACTGCTGTAAGTCGACGTCTGGGTGACTTTCGTAGTTGAATCGGTCACCAATGAGTCGCCCGGATAATTGCGACGCTTGACCACAATGTTCATTGCTGGCGTGTTTGAAACCGCAGGATCGACCACAAACTTCATATCAGGAATAATTTGCTTCATGAAGGAGAAGTTCTCGCCTGATCCGATATCGATATCCGCAGATTCGATATAAACATTGGTCATCGGATCTTCGTTATCGTCGTATCCGGTTTCATGCTCATAGATAAGGTTATTGCCAGACACCTTTGCGCACGCCAATGGCAAATCTTCAATACCGGCATCAAGCCAAGCGTAACGAGTCAAAGACCCATTCGCCCACGTTTGCTCTTGATAATTGTAAGTAACGTAACGACTGATCTCTCCGGTCCCGTCCTCGATTGATGGATAAAAGAACCAAACCTCGTTGTAACGTGAGTTCACAGACATAAACGACTTAAACGCCTGCGTTAAATCGATGTCGTTGAAAACATACTCTTGCACAGTGCAAGGCAGTCGTTGCACCGAACCGTTGTAGAAGTTGAAGCCGGTTTTGCTTGCAAAGAAGACGCCAGACGGACTATTCACGCAGGCTTTTGGCGCAATTAAACCCGCACCTTCATTGACCAAGTTGATGGCAAATGTCAAGGGTGGGCCGATAAAGTTCATCGAGTAAAGAGAGGTGTCTGTCCAGATCAAGATTTCCTGACGAGACTTCAATCCTCCAACAATAAAAGAACCGGACGATAATCGGACATCACCAGCACTGTTGGTTGCTGTTGGCTCAAAATCTAACTCATTTTCTGCATCAGAGAACGCGACCAGCATAGGATCAATCAGGCCGGTTCTTACGCCGCCGCTAGTTGGATCACAGCCCAGCACAACCAAATGCCTGTCCGTTTCGGAGGTGATCACTTGCAGAGCAACCGTCGGCACTTGGTTCGCGCCTGCTCTGCCTGAAAGCTCCACAGCCCGAACCGTGACGCCGTTATTTTCAATCCACTCGTAGAGGCCTGCGCCACGCGGGTTGATAATTAAATTTTCACCAAAATTATCGTGCGTCCAAAGCCTGAGCTGGTTTACGGCGGAGATGGCGCTCGCAGAGCCAAATCCACCAGCGCCCCAAGTACCGACGCCCCAACCGCTAGAACTAACATAAGTGTCAAGCCCAACATTAATTTGGTAAGCACCCACCACGCTGGCCCCGCCGTTTCCAGTGTCCGAAACGTTAGCCGTAACAGTGTTGCCGCTAGTATCCTTTGCAGTAATTTCATAGGTGTTTGTGCCGGTAACCAAAGAGATTTGATATTCCTGATTTAGCACAGTATCGGTGATATTGCCCCCGAGCGACGTCGCATCGCTGAAGGTAACGAAGTCGTTGTTGACTGCGCCGTGATCAGTGTCTGTTACAGTGATAGTAGAAGAGCCATTGGTTGCGGCAAATGTGACATCGCCTGCGGCGGTGGTAAGGCGAATCGGCGTGACATCGTTAAAAGAGTCACCTTCTTCAATGTAATACTTCCACGTCGAGCCAATGCCTAAGTAACGTGTTCCGCCGAGAGAAATCCAAGAATGAAGCGCTCGGCCAATACCTAGAAAGTATTCTGATCCAAGCTGAAGCCAGCCGCCGATTTTCTCGACGCGACCTTTACGAAACCGGATGAGGTTACCGTCTACCCAGCCGCCTTTTGCGGAGTAGTCAGTCGCCTCCTTGTTGATACCCGGCTGAAAATCAATTTGCTGAAGGGGCATTTTGCCACCCCATCAAGCAAGTCGAATAATTGCGCCGGTCGCCGTTGGGCTAGGGAATACGATTGTAAAATCGCCAGCGGTGCTGGTTTTATCCCCTCCGAAGTCAATCGCCGCAACCGATTTGTTTGCATCAGTCGAGTTATAAATTAAGCATCCGCGTGCAGTGATTGTCGCAGTACCGAAGGTCAGGTCTGCAAAGTCGCAAACTGCCGTAGTGCCTGATGTGGTAGGCGTTACACTGGTTAGGTTAGAACCACCGGCAGAATAGTTGGTGCCAGTTGCCTCTCCCGTCGTGACGTATGCGGTCGTAGTTGCGCCAAGCGTTGCGCTAGATGAATAAAGCGCCAGCTTAAATGTGTCGCCGGTTGATGCAGTAAAGTTGTGCGTTGCGACAAGCAATTCTTGCTTGAAGCTCGTGCAGATTGCTGAGGTGATGGCCATCTCTCACAGCTCCTTCATAATATCCGCCATATCTGCGTGACCGTTCTGGCGTAACAGATTTGCGAGGGTTACACGATCACTTCTGATCGCGTTCTTAATCCCTTGCAATATTATCTGATAAACATCCTGTCGGAAAGCCTCAGCTTGCTGCCGAATGTGGGGTGCAGCATTGCCGCTTATACCCACGATTTTGTTGGTTATTTGTTCAGCCCAGAACTCTGGGTCATGGCCCTTATTGTCGGTCGTGGAAACCATGACGGTTCCCAGTTTGAAGCCAATGTCATCCTTCATCATCCTTTGTACGGCTCCGGGGCTGATGGCATTTCAATGGTCTCGAAACCGTGCTTACGAGTCATTTCTCCCAGCTTGGAAATCGGGAAAACGAACCACTCCTCGTTGTGCGGCATGGCGACCAAAGGATCATCCAGTCTGTGATAACCGTACAGGCGCTCAGTCACCGGCACGTTGCTGTCGAGCAGGGATGAGCGAGGAGACGCACCAATAGCAATGCCTGCTTCGATGCACTTGCAGATCCAAAATTCTACGCAAGCCCTGCCAGCTTCAGCGAAATGCAGGTTGTGACGATAAGAAAAATCGAGGCCAAACAGGTCAATCTGACCAACTTGGTTCCAGTATGCAAACCCAATCGCATAAGCCACCGTATTATTGAAGTACGCGCACTTTGTCGCGGTCATGACCTCAGCGAGCGGGTACTCGACGAGCGCAGGGACGCGCTCGTCCAACTCGCAGGTATAAATCGGTTTATCGAAAACCGGCAGCTCGCGCCGCATCACGTCGGTTTGATTGCCTGCATCTTCGCTGTCGAGAAACCGGGACGCCGGGTCCATCATGAAAACGCGATCACAAGGGAAGACGGCCAGTGCGCTGTTGATGCACCATACCTCATCCCATTGCTTGCTGTTTTCTTTACCAATGACGTAATCAATCTGGCTTGCGCCAAGACCGATTAGTGCGATTTTTTTGCCTTTAAGCTCTTCAATTCTCTCCATCAAGAAACCCCTGTCCGTAATAAGTCATAGCGATACTCATCTCTCGTATCTCGACCTTCGGACAGGTTCTTCATTCTTGCGACTGCCTGCTGGAATCGAGATTCGAGACCGGCAACCACGTCTGGAGTTTCTTTAAGGAAAATAGCCGCTTCTGCTAACGTGCCGTAAAGCAGAGCATCAGGATAATCGGTTGATAGTAGCGTAGTGCCACTGTCTGAACCTGATGTGAGAGACGCTGGTTCGTACAGGTAATGAAGCTCGACGCTGTAATCAGCGTCAGGAACCGGAACTAGCTCGAAAGCAGCATCATCGAATTGGCTGTAATACTTTGGGCGACCCCGGCTTGACTGCGTTGGATCATACTCCTTCAAGAAAGAAGGGTGCTTGAAAAGCAGATAATGATACGTTCCGCTGTCGATCACGGCCAGTGAGAAAGGTGCATAAAAGTCGCTAGGCGTTGCCAAAAACCGGTTGTTGGTTGATGTCGTTGCCGTCACGTTTTTTCGCTGCTCAGATAGCTGAACTAGCTTAAATATGCGCGTTTCTGCCTCTTGAATAAACGTGTTCAGGTTGGCATTGAAAGTCGTTTCATCGACTTGCAAGTAGTCCTGTACCGCCGTCTTCAAGCTCGCTAGAGTAAAACTCATGACGTGGTTACCTCCACGGTGCCAACACTACACGTTATTCCAAAAGTTTGCAATTCTGTGCCCAAAATCCCATTTCCTACGTTGGTATAAACCGTAAAGAAATTGTTGTCGTTGCCGTCTGACGATGGGTCTGGGCGTGGATCTTTTAAGGCCTGCGGATCAACCGGGGTCGGTTTCCGCATAAGCTGAGGGTGCTTGGGCGACCATTGATCTGGTCCGACCAAATAACCATCCCACGTTTTTTTCATATCACGCAGACGATAGCGGAACCCAGTGATGTCACAGATTCCGTATGCGTGCTTGTTAGTTGCAAAGGCCATGACTAAGCGATGTTGTAGTTTCGCAGATCAGGCGCAACGCGGAAGCTCGCACGCTCCTCGTCTTGACTGAGGGCGCGGGTGAACTCCTCCTCGTACAGCCCTTTCAAGAGCTGAACTTTGTCGGGCGCTTTCTTCAAGGCCAGATAATAGGCCAAGCCTGCAACCATGCAAGGATAAAACCGGAAAGGCATTTGCAGAGTGTTCGCGCCTGCATCAGCATCGTCCATCCTCGTCAATGTATTGCAGTAAACCGTGTAAGTGCTGTTCTTGTCGGGCGCAGGCCAAACCGTAATGGTTGGGGTGATCTGCTTGTCGATGAAGAACTGATTCGGCTTGCCGGTTGTTGATTTGGTTGCCATGTGAGCGTATTCAGCACGGCTCATCCTGCTCAGCGGGATATCGGTTGCCGTGCCCTGAATCGTTTCGCGGACAAAGACATCAAGCACGTCGATTGCTGCGGTGCCGTTCGATGAATCAATATTATAGGTAATTTGATTCAAAACCATCGGAATGCTGTTCTGCTGGATGGTCCACTGGTTCAACCCACGGTTCGCCCACTCAGCCAGCATCAGGTTCATCGAACGACGAGCCGTGCGCAGGTCGTAACCTGTGCGCAGCTCTAGTCCACATCTTTCAAACGCCTCTTCGACGTATTCCGCAACGTCAGGCTCGAAGTCTTTGCTTCCGCTAACGGCCATTTATTACCGCTCCATGCCCCTACCGCGACCTCTTGGTCCGCCGGTCATTGTTGGTCGCTTCGGCCCACGTCCGCGTCCACGTCCCATTGGAGGAGGTGTGCGTCCGCCGGTTGAGGGTCTGCCACGTCGAGGCATTGGGGGACGTGATCGTCCTCCGCCCATGCCGCCCAAGCCAAGTGCATCTCGAATGCTCTGGCCCATGCTTTCTAAGCGACGAGGACCCATTCGGCCTGCATCTGGCATCGGACCCATAACCGGGGGTCGCAAACGACCGCCACCGGGTAACCGTGGTTCTGGCATCCTGCCTCCCATCGGAGGTTGAGGCATCCTGCCACCAGTCATCGGAGGACGGCGACCGGGACCTCTTTGTAAGGCGGCGCGTCTTCGCAATTCTCCGCCGGGACCAGCGCTACCAAGGCCGCCGGGACCACCGCCTAACGTGCCTGCCATCATTCTACCGCCGGGAGCGCTAGGACCTCCAGCAGTACCCCTGCCGGGAGGCATAGGAACCGAAGGCACAGGAATTTCCATTCTAGGGCCACGTCTGGGTGGTGGAGTAGGGCCAGACTGAACCGGAGGTCTACGTGTTGGCGTCGGGGCCGGTGTATTCGATGCGCCGGTCTGATCGCCATAAATACCGGTTAGCCTTTGCACTTCAGCAGGATTCTGCCCGGTTTGCTGGGCGTATTGCTGCGCGCTCGCAAGCATGCTTCGCTGCACATCGCTCAATGTCTCAGGATCGCCGGGACCTCTAACATCGCCGCCGCCCTGCTTGCGCTGGACGCGACCGTATAAACCAGAGTTACCCTTTGGCTTTGATTTCATGTGCGCCTTTTTGTTTCCGTGGCTCGCGCTGCCACCATGCTTGTATTTTTTCATGTGATCTGAGTCCTTCATGATGGTGCCATCAGGCATTTTGTGATAACCCTTCTTCATTCTAACCTCTTCTTCCGAATAAACCAGAGTTACCCGGTTTTTTGTTAATTGAACCCCCGCTCGCAGCAAAGGTTTTAACCATTGTCGGTTTGCCCCCGACGCCTTGTCGCTTCGATCTCTTCCTTCGCACTGCGCTCTGCTTCTCGCCGGAACTCATGCTGACGGCGGTCGCTAAGGGCACGCACTTTGGATAAGAGCGTCCGCTTGCTTTTTTTGACGCTTTTTTTCGGCCACATGGTTGATACTTTCCGTTCTTTTTCTTGGACCCGATATCAACCCATTTTTCTCCGAACCATTTGTCAAGTCCAGACTTAGCCACGAGGAACTCGCACTTGCTTTCGCTTGCTTTCCATCACGGCCCCGCAACCCTTGGGGTCCATATAAACCGAACCGCCCATAGACATCTTCTTAGCGCCCTTATAGGTGCCGCCCGAATTTTTGTATTCCTTGACCATCCAAGCGTTTGCATAAGCAGACGGGTAAACGTCAAACTTTTTCTTTGCCTTAGCCTTCGCCTTTTTGTACAGCGAAGGGTTGGCAACGTTCTTTGGGATGTTGTCAGCCATTATCTGCCCCTGCCTCTTCTGGCGACTGCGGTTGTTTTCTTGCCCGTCACTGCGGCTTTTGCCGCTGCTCGTTTCTCAGCCGCTGCTTTTTTTGCAGCCGCCTCTTTTGCAGCCTTATCTTTGGCCGCTTTGTCTGCTGCTGCTTTTCGCTCAGCCGCCGCCTTCCTCGCCGCTTCTTGCTCGGCTCTTACTCTAGCCAGTCGCTTGGCCTCTGCATCCTCAGCCGCTTTCTTTTCTGCTGCTTTTTTAGCTGCGGCAGCTTCTCGTGCTGCTTGTTCTTCTCTCGCTTTCTTGGCAGCTGCTTCTTTCTCTATTCTTTGCCGACGCGCAGCCTCTTCTCTTGCTTTCTTGGCAGCTGCTTCTTTCCTCGCAGCAGCTTCTCGTGCTGCTTGTTCCTCTCGCGCTTTTTTAGCAGCAGCTTCTCGTGCTGCTTGTTCCTCTCGCGCTTTTTTAGCAGCAGCTTCTTTCTCTATTCGCTGACGCCTTGCTGCCGCTTCCGCTGCGGCCTTCTTCTCTGCTTCTTTCCTCGCAGCAGCTTCTCGTGCTGCCTGTTCCTCTCTTGCTTTCTTGGCAGCAGCTTCTTTCTCTACCTGTTGCCGACGTGCCGCTTCTTCTCTCTGGGCTTTAAGCTGCGCCGCCTTTTCGGTTTCAGCTCGTTGGCGCTCAGCCTGAACTCGCGCAGCTTCTTGTCTAGCGGCTTCGGCTCTAGCGGCTTCGGCTCTAGCCGCCTCTGCTTTGGCAGCTTCCGCTCTTGCCGCTTCTTGTCTTGCAGTTTCCGCTCTTGCGGCTTCCTCAGCAGCAGCTTGTTGTTGCCGCGCTTGTTGCGCAGCTAACAACTCATCCTGCTCTGAGGTTAGCGACTTTTTTGCGAGGTCAGCTACTCCTTGCAGATTCTGAATCTGCGATCTGAGGTCATCGACATTTAAACCACCGGCTATCTGATTTCTCAACTCATCAACATTGATTTCCGCTGGGATTTGACTTTGCAGATCAGCCAGCTTTGATTCGATGCCGCTGAGATCAACTTGAGGAACACTGATACCTTCTTGGATCTGCTGTCTCAGCGCATCTACATCGATTTGCTGAGGTATTTGTCCCTGCAACTCCTTAATCCGGTTTTCTAAACCAGAAAGGTCTGGGCCTTTCCTGCCTTCGACTTGGGCTAATCTTTCCTGTAGCTTAGATAAATCTGGGACGTTTAGGCCTTCTTGAATCTGCGCCTTAATAGCATCAACATCTATGTTCTGCGGAATCTTTCCTTGCAGCTCTTGGATTCGAGACTCTATACCGCTCAGATCGACCTGCGGAACGTTTATTCCCTGCTGGACCTGCTGCCTAATCGCATCGATATCGATATTGGGAACATTGATGCCTTCTTGAACTTGTTGGCGAATCGCATCGATGTCGATATTGCCAAGACCTTCTTGGATCTGTGATCTCAGCGCATCAACATCAATTTGGGGTTGAGCCTGCACCTTACCAGACAGGTCGGTTTGAGCAGCCTGTATCGCCGCAATCCGCTCATTCAGGTCACCTAAACCAAGACTGTCTTGTACTTGCTGTCGGATTTGAGCAATCGTTTCTTCGGGTACTACTGATCTACCGGTGCCAATGCTTTCGGCAATTTGCTGCCTTAGCTCGTCAACGTTAATGTTAGGAAGATCTAGCTGACTCTTGATCGCCTCGATGTCTGGTTTTCGGCCTTCCAGCTCAGCGATTCTTGCAAGCAGCTCATCTCGTTCTGATTGACCAGCCGTTCTATATTCTTGCTCCCTTGCGGCAGCAGCAGCTTCCTGATCTGCGAGCCTTTGGTTCAGCTCATCAAACCGGGCCTGCATTGCCTTGTCAGCTTCTGCCTGCGCAGCCGCTTGAGCCTCAGCATCAGCCCGCGCTTTTGCTTCTCGATCAGCTTGTTGCTGCGCTAACTGATCTTGAAAGTCTTGTTGCTGTTGTTGGATAACTGGCGCTTGCTCTCGCATTTGACCAAGCGCAGTGTCGAACAAGTCTCCTGCGCCACCGCTCGTCGGTGTCCTGAACATATCCATCGGAGAACCGGGGCGTTCGCCTCGATCAAACACTGGGCGGTTCATCAAGTAGTCGCCCATCTGTCCGTATGGATTGTAACCAGCGCCGTATTCGGCAATAGAATCCATTAGGTTCCCGTATGGGCTGTCTTGCAAACCAGAACCATACGGTCGGAAAAGGTCGCTTATGCCGCCTTGTTGCTGGCCATAACCGGGCTGAGGTTGGGGTTGTCCACCGCCCTCATAAGGATTCTTTGGTTGACCGGGTGGGGGTGGCATTCTTGGCGCTACGATTGGCCCCGGCTGATACGGGGCTTCGGGTGGCGGCATTGGTCCACGCCTGCCGGGGAATGGTGCTTCCGTATTTTCGGGAGGAGTAAAAGGATTTTCTTTGCCATCGGTCATCCAAGGCGGCACAAAGGGAATATAATCTTCCCCCGGAACGCCCGGAATGTTTCCGGGTCCAAGGTCCGCTAAAAAACCGGAAGAAGAGGGTGGAGAGCCTGAGCCTCCTCCGCCCTGCGACGCCTGCCAATCAGCTAAACCGCTCCAATTAGGGTTGATCCGAGGGATCGGTTCCGCCGTGTATTTGAATTCGGGCGGCTGAGCCAGTTCGCTTGGGGCGATCGTTTCAGAAAGACTTGGGTCTTCGTTGCCCTGAAATGGCGTGTTACCCGGCTGCACCTGACGGTTGTAAAAGTCTAAGAAACCGCCTGTATCAATTACTTGATCTACCGGCGGCTGCAATGGCGATTTAGGAGGCAGCGGATTGCGCACTGGAGTCCTTGCGTTTTTAGCGTCACGCATTCTCATCATTTCTTGAATGCGTTCACGTAGGTCGGAATCAACGGTTGGAGCTTTCGGGTCTCTCTGAATAGGCGAACCTTCAGGCCTTCGCGCCATAAGAGGACGTTTATCGAGCATGCTGCGAATACGCTGACTGGATGAGCGCAAACGATTAATCTCGTCTTGAATTTGATCCCGAGGCATCGAGTCAAGATCGACTGGGCCAGTCCTTAAAAAAGGATTCCTTGGCTTCATATAATCACCACGCCTTACATGACCAATAGCGCGGAGTCAGTTTATTTTTGGCCGTGTCACAAGAATGTCTGGCCCTAAAATTAGCTCTTCGCGCTGGTATGTTCTTTTTAATCTTCATGTCTGGATCGCCAAAACGAACCAGCTTAATCTCGTCGCCCTGACGCGCTAAAACCGCAAACTTCTTGCGTCCGCCCGGCGTTCTTTTTGGCTTATTAAAACCAGCAAACGACTCACCACGATAAGTGAGCCGTCCGCCTTCGGTTCTTTTAGCGTCCTTGGATCTAGCCATTAGTCATACTTTTTGATCAGTTCCAAGATTACGGTGTAGGTATCCGTTGCACTTGCGCCAATGGTTGTGAATGCAATATCACCGGTTTTGCCAGCACCCGCATTATTTGGGATACCGGTAAAACAGTTGTAATCGTGCCAACCATTTGAGTCTGGAGATAGGGCTATACACAGAACATCGGTTGTGGCGTCGAAGAGAACTTCGACACCCATCCCGACGCACTGCCACCATATCTGGGCGACAGAAACTTCTGTGCAGGCTTGACCCGCAGAGTTTGAAGCAAGAGCAGAAACGTCAACCTTAACCACCGCAGATTCACCCGTGCCATCGCTGACATTGGTGAATTTCAGAATAGCTTTACGCTCACCATCCTGAATTGTTTGCGAGGTTACAGTATCGGCCATTTCTCACCTCCAATTAAGCGAGGTTGTTGTTTTGAACGTATTCGACCGTGATGTGCCCCGCACCGGCAGAACCGGCTGAGAAATCAACATAGATCGGCAAATCCGCCGTACCAATATCCACCCAAGTGTCGGCGTCGGTAATGGTTGCATCTGAACCGAGCTTGATTACGTTTGCAGAGGTTCCTAGTGCCAATGCGGTGAACAGCTCAGTTGAGGTTGCGCTCGTTCCTACAGAGAGGTTTTGAGACGCACCGTCGCAAGCTGTGGTCACATAGACGTAAACTTGAACAATTTGACTGTTGGCGGGAATTACGATACCCGTGTCAGCAGCAGTCGTTGACTGCGACCAAGAAGCGCTTTGCGCCATCTTGACAAAACCAACGTTTTTAACGTCAGTGCCGACCGTGGTTCCAGTTGTGTCTTTGATTGTCCCGGCTTTAATTGGACCGGAAAAGGTTGTAGTAGCCATTGGTTATCTCCTGTCTTGGCTAATGTCAACCGCCCTATGCGGTTGTCAGGGATAAAACGATATTACAGAAAAAAGAAAGGGGGCAAAAGCCCCCTTTTTTATTAGGCTCCTTGTGAGCCGTAGATGCCTCGCCAATCGGACCATCCGAATGAGTAACGCTCTCGCGCCTTGTATCGGAGGTTGCCGGTTGAGAAGTCAGGCTCCATAGACGTTTCCATATTAGTACGCTGGAACATCTTGAGGCCTTCACCTGTTTCAGTGACAGATGTCAACAAAAACCAAGCATCAGGGTCGTTCAGGTAGTGGTTCACAGTGTAACCACCGGGCAAAACACCCGTGTTCTTGATCGCGTTGATATCGTTGTCAGCAGTTCCAGATCGCAGCGGTGAATTCAAGATTCGATCCGCAACGAAAACGAGCTGAGGCGGAACAACCAGTTTGGTAGCTTGTACCGAAATGGTCAGCCCACGATCATCCGTGAACGTGCTGATGTCGATCAAACCGTCTTCGAGAGAAGTCTCGTTCAGGTCTGCCATCGTCGTTGCCCGGTTAGCAGCAGTACCGCCGCCAGCCAAGGGGTGTGCAGTGTTGATCAGTGACACACCGTCGCCGCCGGTATAAGAACCGGAGAAGGCGTTGTTGAGAACGTCCGCACCCTTAATCTCTTTGGTGTTAGCCATAGAGCGAGCGAGGGCTTTCACATAACGCTTGCCAAGTGAGTCATAGAGGTTATCTTCGACTGCTTCTTCCGTGAGCGAGAATGCCAAAGCAATCGTCTCATGAGTGTAGCGAGCTGAATAACCCTCAGAAGCATTGTCAAAAACAACGCCCTGACCTTCAGTTTTTACTGGTGCTGAACCGAAACCGGTGATCAGTACCTCTTCCTCGAACGCACGCTGAGAATCTTCGATTGCGTACAGTTCTTCGTACTCACGATCATAAGAATCGTAAGACATCCCGAAGAGGCTGTTCAAACCCGGCTCTAATTCTTTCGCTAGTTGAGCGCGTGAAATCGCCATGATTTAGCCTCCTTATGCCAAGCCAGCAGACTTCACACCAGCGATGTGGTTTTGAATAACCACAAGGACGTTGGTGTTAGCGCTTGCTACGTCATCATTGTCAGGATCTTGAGAGATATCGATTGCTTTCAACGGCAAAGTAGTCGTTGTAGCACCAGTCGTTACGTCAAGTTCCACGTTTGAGCGGCCTGAAGACGTGTCTCCGGTCGTAGCTTGGTCAACAATATCGAAATTGCCAAACAGGTCAGCGACGGGGAACGTGTCATCGGCTTGTACTTCGAAGACCACGTTAGGGTCATCGACTACAAACGCAATGATGTCTGCGGCTGCGACTGAACCGGGGTAGTAGTTCTTGAAGACCTGCTCACCGGTTGTGGGGTCTGTATATTGACACCCGTTAAACACCCCAACGACGGGGACAGCACTTCCTGCTGCGGCTCGCTCGACACCGCCACCAGTTACTTGCTTTACAAGATCTCCTTGGAAAACCTTGCCGCTGTAACCAGAAGCAATTCGGTATCGACTTTGGCCGCCAGAATAGGGAGCGCCACCCATCATGCGAGAGGGGCGTAATCCAAAGGCTGCATCTTTATTAGCCATTTTAGGACTCCTTTATTTACCTTCTGCCAAAAGTTACTTGGGAGTCTCGCTGCGGATCATACTTAACGTAACGACTGTCGCCTCGGGTTTCGTTGAACATGGTGTTGTCCAACGCATCTTTGGCTTGTTGATTTTTGACATGATAGTAATCATTTCGCTCTTCAACGGTTTCGTTAGGAATCTTCGCAAGGAGCAATCCCTCGTTGTAAACGACTCCTGAATGCCGCCCGGAATCATCCATCGTTGGCAATTGCCATTCTGGAGGCAGATCAGAACCTTTAACTAGTTCCCATCCTTCCCGCAGACGACGGCTGACGTTTGCTCGATCCTCCTGACCCAGCATTGATTCCCTGATCCACCGATAGGTGTAACCGGGAGGTGCTGGAGGAGTTTCTAACTTACGCACCGGACGCCAAGGGCGTCGTCGAGCCTGTTTATCGTGTGTCTCGGATTCACGCGAAGCGCGAGTTTTATTTACTTCGGACATTATCTTGCCTCCCTAGCTGCAATTTTTTGCTTCTCTGCTGCCACTCGTTTCAACCATGCCTCTTCAGACATATTGTGTGGCTTCAGGCCCCGGAGACGTTCTAGCTCACCTTTCGTAAATGAAACGCCACGCTTGTTGCCTCGTGTTTGTGGCCGACCAGCAGGGCTGGCGGAAGCGACTCTTTGCACGGCGGGTCTGCCTTCCGATTGTTCGACCGTTCGTTCCGCTTCTGTCCGAAGGTTCGGATAGACGCGAAAAACTCTTGTGTCCAACTCATTATAATACTCATCTGAATCAGGTTCATAGCCTTCATTGATAAGATTAAAATGAGTGAAATAAGCGAACTGAGTCGCTTGTAAATTCTCTTCGTTCTCACCATCACCATACCACTTATTTCGCTCATGCCAACTCAAGGCCTGATCAGTCGGTTTAACCTCCTCCTGAGCTGGCTGCTGATATTGCTGCTGTGGTTCTTGGTAAGTCTGGTAATTCTCTTGCGGTTGCTGCTGCGCTTGTCGAGCTTGCGCAACTCGCAACTTTTCTTTTTGGATAGCGATATCGTTTTTCAACGTATCTGCTTTGGAAATTAGGTCGGCATCGCCGCTTTGAATCGCCTTGCGATAAATATCATCGACTTGGCTTTCTTTCGCTTTTAGGGCTTCGCCTTCTTTCTCCAAAACCGTGCGAGCTTGCAAAACCGACTGCTGGCGGTACTGCTGAAGCTCTTGCTCTTTCTGGAGCGCAAGCGCTTCCAGATAGCGAGCGCGATCTTCGGATTCTTTGTTTTTTTGGTTGAGCTTGTTGATTCGCTTGCTAACCGATTTGGTATAACGTTCAAGCTCGTCATCGCTGCTGACCTCTTGCCCTTCGGGTGAGTCTTCAGTGATGGTGACTTCAATCTCTTCTTCTTCTGCTAGGGGTGCTGTGTTTTCTACGCTCATCGGTAACTACTCACTATGTCATCAGGATCTAAAATCGTACCAATCACCTCATCGTCGTTGATGATTCGCACTTCATCTCCCTCATCGAGCTTGAACCGTGCCCCGGCATAACGACCAATCAACACCCACTGTTTTTCTTCGCACCAAGGGGTGTCGCCGTATTTAGTTTTGTCGTTATAGCAAAGCGGACCCATCTTGACGACATAGGCAACAACCGTCGCCAGTGCCTCTCGGTCCACTGTTTCTTTGGTTAAATGAATGCCGCCTTTGCTGGTTCGTTTCCCGGCATAGGGAATAACCAACATACGCCAACCAGACGGTTGGGGCATTCGCTCTAAAGCTGACTTGTCGAGCAGGGTAGGATCTAAGACGCGATCCTCCTTATCGACAAAAGCGGCCTCGATTGACGGTTTGCTCACTCGCGCTCTCCTCTTGCGTAAAAGTCTTGGATGGTTTGTTCAACCAAGTTTAACGCAGTTAGCTCGCCTTGCAAACTTTTGTAGTGTTCCATATCTTTTAGCAAACCTTCACACATTGTTTCAACAATTAGCTCACGCCTCTCGCTGATCCTGCGCTTGATGGCTGCTGCCAGATCTACATCGTCTCTCATACGCGCTCGTAAAAATCTAAGCCCTTCGTAGCTGCGCCCGTACCACGGGTACGCATACGCTTAACTTTGACCTTCATCTGTCCGCCAGAAACAGACCCGCCCTGCTTAAAACCGCGAGCTTCTTCAAGCGCGATAGCAACCGCCTGCTTCTGAGGCTTGCCCTCACTCTTCAGCTTGCGAATGTTCGAGCTGATCGTCTTCTGACTCTTCCCTTTCTTCAACGGCATCTTCTTCCACCTTTGATTGCTTTTTCTTTGAAGCCGCTTTTGGCTTCGCCTTTGTTTCAACAGCCGCAGCTTCAGGCGCTGCGATAGAAACCGACACTGCGGCTGGCGCAGATTCTCCACGAGCAATTCGATCAAGTTTAGCTTGAATGCGAGCATCACTGGCAGCTTTGCGCAGAGCCTGCTCCTCTTCCATTCGAGCAATCGCTTGACGCTCTGCCTCACGCATGAGGTCTTTGTTCTTCTTTAGCTCTTGCTGCTTCTCTAAAACGTAACTGGTTGTCATCAAATACCTCCAAACTTTGCTTGTAATTCAAGCAATTTTAGTTGCGCTTGTTGCTCTAGCCTCTGCATAGCAACGTCTAACTTATCATCCGCAACTTGTTTCTGAACATCAATCCTTTGTTTCGCTATCTCTGATTCTAGCAATTTCTCTTGATCTCTCTGAGATTGCTTTTGCTCGAACTGAGCCTGATCCATTTCAATCTCTTGCTCACGGATATCTAGCTCGCGCTGGCGAATTTGAACTAAAGGATCTTCCTCATTGCCCTGACCAATAGACAAGAGCAAATCTTGCGTGAGCTGAGCCATGATCGGAGACGAGAAGCTCTCGATCAGCATCGCAATCTCGCCCTGAAGCATTGGCTGCTGCTCGGGGGGAACTTGCTGCATCTGCTGCTGCATCATTTGAATCTGCTGCTGGGTCTCTGGTGTGATCTGCTCCTGCGCCATCTGAGCAGATAGGAACTGCAAATGCTGCATGATGTGAGCGATGATCAAAGCCTGAGCTTGAGGCGTGGTTTTAACCACCTCGGTCAAGAATAAAGAGCGATGAGCATCAATATGCGCCTGATGGTTCTGCTGCTCAAAGGCCTGCTGAGGCTGGCCAATCATCAGGCCACTGTTCTCGATCCCAGCATCAACCGGCATCGGTGGCTGAGGCTGAGGGGGCGGCTGGAGCAAGGAATCGATGTCTGAGACGCCTAAAGCTGCGTACATTCGCCTGTAGGCCTCATAAATCCCCTGTGGGCCATGAATATCAGGGTTTGATTGCACGAGCTGCATTAGCTCTTGCGCCATCGTAATCCGCTGAGATTGGCTGAATATGTTGGGATCTGATACCGGGATAACATCGACACGGCCATCAAAGTCGGTTTGTTTGACTTCTTGAGGGCCGCTGCCTGTGTTGTACGGGTACATGGGCGGCAGATACTCGCTGAACACGCGAGCAAGGAGCTGGAACTCCATTTTCTGCGAATAATGCAGGCGCTTGTGAATCGCGCTCATCACCTTGGTTCCACGCTCTAGGAGCGCAACCGTGGTGCCCACGGGCATGGCTTGGTTCATATCACCGACGTTGGTGTCAGCAATCGAGGCAAACCGCTTACCAGAGTCCACCAGCATCCCAAGAAGCTGCATCAAAACGTTTGATGGTTCCTTGATCGGAAGCGGAATCAGGTTCTCTCGTAAAGAGCCGCCCGTTGTGTCAATATCTCTGAACTCTCCGGGCTGAAGCGGCTCATCCTCATCTCTAATCCTCATTCCTCTTGCTTTGAAGCCAGAGGGGAGGTTAGCGATTGTTCCAGCGTCGATAAGCTGGCGGAGAATGGACGTTGAGGCCTTGGAGAGACCTCCAATCATGTGGCTTAAACCAAGCCCGTAGAAGCCCAAACCGGGCAAAAACTTGTACTGAACGAAGTAATTAATCTTCTGTTTTAAGGGGTCTTGCTCGGAATAATTGCGGCGAATCGCCAATACTTGCTGAGAAGCCTCGTCAATTGTGACGATATAAGGCAGTTTTAGGCCCGTAGGCTCTCCATCCTCGCCAATATCCTCATATCCCGGCAAATCAAGGATCGTATGGACCTCATAAACCGTTCTATCCCGGTTTTCGGAATAACTAGGCTCCATACCCTCAATTTCATCGATTTCTTCTTCGATATCGCTTCGATTGCGCACATAAATATCGCCTCGAAGCTCAACATCGGCATAAAAACCGGCTAATTGCTGTTTTCGGATCTCGTTTTTGCTCATCGAGATCACATGAGTCACTCGCTCAGCCGAAAGAATGTCCGGGGCCTCATAAGGGACCACTAAATCCTCTGGCGCAATAAATTTCGAGACCGCTCGGCTTAATGCTTGATCGTAATAGACCTTTTTGAAGGCAGAACCGGCGATAGGTAGGTAAAAAAGCAGCATGTCCAGCTCAGGATCGTACTCTTGCATCACGTTCATGATGTAAAAGTTCATGAACTGCGTGACACGCTCCGCCTGCATCTCAACTTCGGCGTTTCTGGCCCCAATAATCTCGGTTTTTACCGGTCCTTTCGGGGGAAGCAGCTCTTTGTAGGCCTGAGCCTGAAATTGGGTGACCGATTCGGCCAAAATTGGGTGGATAACGCCCGAAGATCCCTGAAACGGCTGGCTGCGCATCTCGTCGAACTTCATACCAAGGTACTTCAAACCGTCAACGTAGGTCTTTTCCCACTCTGAACGGCTATCTTTGTCTGATCTGATCGACTCCAGCACGTCATCGGCTAGTTTGCCTAAATCGCCCTTGTCTAAAAACTCGACCAAATTGCTGTCAAACGGGATCTGAGGGGTTTCGGGAACCGCATCAATCTCCTCATCGATCAAGATATCCTCTTCATCGACCAAAATTTGCGCTGCATTCCGAATCATGTCCTCACGGCTAGGATCTGGCGTAATCTCAACTGCGCGAGAGAGAGGAATTACGTCAGGATCGTCTTCTGTGCCGAGTCGTCGTTCGATAGCCATCAGTAGTACACCGTTCTATCCCGAGGCAGCAGTCGCGCCTCTTCTTGATAATCGTTCTCCAGAGCGACAAAGCCGCCCTGCCTAAATCGCATCAGTGCCATTGTCGCCGAGTCACAGTAGTCGTCATGATCGCCATACGGAAAACTTGCCATTTCCTCGATCACTTCTTCTGCGAACAAATCATCCGGTGCCCAAACCATCGCTGATTCAAATATCGGAGCGACACTGTTCATTCTTGCAATCTTATCTTGACCACGGCTCGGTGTATAGGCAGTGACGGGAATGCCCATTCTGCGCAGCTCATGCGTCAACGGTGTCCCGCTTGCCTTTGCTTCGATTAGCACGCAATCTGGTTCCCAATACCTGTACTCGTCCATCGCTATCTTTTTAAGTTCTGGAAAGTCTACTCGAAACCGTTTTGCATCAAGCAGAATCACGCACTCAGGCCCATCAATTTCTGGCTGGAAAACCGCCCATGTGGTAATGGCTGAGTAGTCAGCCGTCTCCTTTTTGCTAAACGCCGTGTCGTAAGATTGAATGACATAACTATACGCAGGCACATAATCCTTATCCCAGATCTGCCACCACTCGCGCTTGACGATGGACCCCTCTTCAGACGTGGGGTTCTGCATCCACTGCGCATTCCACTTGGCAACCGGGAGAGAGGCCTTAACCGATAGCAGTTCTTCCTTCTTCCAAAACTCAGGCCAGAGCGGTTCTTCCGATTCGGGCATGATCGCCGGGAATTCAACTAGCTCCCATTGATCTGCGTGCATTTCGCCCTGCTTTTTGAGCACCTTGCCAACCAGATCTTTGGTTGACCAGCGGGTCATTACTATCACAATAATGCCGCCCGGTTGCAGACGCTGCCGGGGACCGGAGGTGTACCACTCGTAAACCGCATCC
>Ga0070746_10000795_pt1 | contig 18992 bp, 26 predicted proteins | sample VirMetDEL_Mar_21_FD_77016 | JGI IMG/M metagenome (GOLD analysis project Ga0070746, IMG submission 77016) | Aqueous microbial communities from the Delaware River and Bay under freshwater to marine salinity gradient to study organic matter... | ecosystem: Environmental > Aquatic > Marine >...
AATTCTGTATTATTATATGTACTGCTAACAAATGAGTTAAAAGGTACTTGCGTTGTAATGCTATCGCCACCAATAGGCAAAACAAATTCAGTACCAAAAAATATCTCAGTAATGCCGTCTACTGCACCGGATATAGCGGCAACATGCCAATAGCGATTAGAGGCTTGAGTAAAACTTCTAATGTTCCATTTTGTTGTAAAATCGGCAGTAAAAGTATCTATATTAGTAACTTCTCCAGTTGATGCATCGTCATGATGGACTCCAATACTATCTGTTTCAGCAGCATTAAAAAACAAAGCAACAAAATCAATTGCCTTACTAGCACCAAAATCAAATTGTAATGCATCTCTAGTTACAGCTCCAGTTTCACTATTTGTAGTTCTGCTAAAATTCGTAATAACATCTGTAGTATTTCGATCAGTAGCCCTACTTTCATTTGTAATAGTACTAGCATCACTAAAAGTAAATACGCCATTTGGAGTTCCACCGCCACTTGTACCCTCAGAAAAAACACCATCATTAAGTGTTGCAGTGCTTGTACCTACATTATCAAAGTATAACTTATGTGCCATTAGCTTTTATATACTTCCATTGCTTTAATTTTTAACGAATTAACTGTTAACTGGGTATTGGTAATCCGAAAATAATAGTCGGTGTAGTCATCTCCACGAAAACGAAAATCTGCTGGTGGATCAGTAAAACGTACTATATCACCAATTTCTAATTTAAATAGAGCAGGGTCTAATAATTCGCAAGAGGCTAAAACGCGTGGATATTTAAATAGAGCAAGTAAATTAGTTGCATTTTTAGTGGCATTTACCCAGTCATTATTAACTGTCATCACATTATCATTATCGTCAAAGCCATAAGCTGTCTGTGCGTCAGTATCTTTTGCCTCTCCAGCCGTTAAGTATGCTCCTGATCCGACATGTTTATCATACTTAAAAAGCACTTTCCAAAGCATATCACTTGTTGAAAGTGTACTAAAGGATGGATTGCGATAGCTAGAAACAGTTAAGTCACTATCTACTGTTGGCGTTGAGCCACGGTTTTCTGCTTCTTCGATTAAGTAGTACAATTGGCCATCGCTAGGTCTAACATAGCTAATAAAACCACCCTCACGTTGAAGCTTTAATAATGCATCTTGGACTCTCATATTCTCACTATCAATTGTGCAACGTGTAATATTCGTATATTCACCATCTATTGCGGTTCTTGTAGTAGAATCAGCAGCGGCGTTTCCAAAGTTTGTGACCAAATTAGAATGAACATCGACTGGCGAACTTCCGCTAATATCTGTTAATCCATCTAAAGTCGCGCAATCAGTACCGGCATACAATATACTCGGTAAGTTTTGATCACGCGATAAAAATGTAGTTGTAGAATTTGGTATTTCAATAAAAGTCGTAAAATCTAAAAACATTTCATAAACATCAATTGTTTGCGCAGAAGAGGATGTAGACTGTATATAAAAACCCATTTGAACGCCGTCTAAATTGACACCACTTGAGTGGTCATTCCACTTTGATGTCACATCTAATTTAATTTCAGTAACAGTGCTTGTTGATAACTGCGCATTCCATCCATTTGAAGTCGTAATGTTTCGTTCATCACTTGCTAATATATCTGTGCCGTCTGCTGCATCTAACCAAGCGTTGGCAGCATTAGCAAGAGAGCATTGACCTCTAATAACTAACTTTACTGTGTGAATTGAACCCATTAACGTGCCGGCCATTACACCAAAGACACCACTAAGGTTACTAGAGCCTGCTGCTGCTGTGCATCTTTTGAAATCACTCGTATCCTCATTAATTGCATCTGCAATAGTGTTAAATGTCATATTTGCTGCATTAATATCAGCGTCTTGAGATTGTTCTTCGGGGTACATGCGGACTGACATTTTAAAATAATTTTTATTTGTTGCTGGGTCAGCGTCATTATCTACAATTAGTGTATTTGTTGAATATTTAGTTGTAGAGCTTGTTTGTGCCTCTTCAATGGGTACAAAGCGATCTATATCTGCCACATACATATGTGGTTGTCCACCGGTATCGTTTAAACCCTCATCGTAGTATAAACTATTCTTATCATGCGCAATAAACTTAATTGGTCTAAGTTTTTTATTTCTACATGTACCAGGACTGTTAAGACTTGATACGTTTACATCATATGCACCGTATGAGATAGAGCGAAACATTTGGCTACCAGGTCCAGGAGCTACGCCAACTTGACTCGTTAGTATCTTATTATCGCGCCACCCTGAATTATCTTCACATAAGATTGATATTTCTTGCGGTGTTACTTTTGATACTGACTTTATAACACCAGTAAATATTTTAAGGCATGTAGCTAATGAAGCTAATGTGCCATTCGTAGCATAATAAATTACGACTGCTTTATTAATGCGGTCACCAAACGATGCACTATACCCAGCATTAGCAATACGTAAAGTGATGGAGCTAGTAGAGGCAGAAAAGTTTTTGAAATCTAAATTGCTATTGACACCGGGTGCATTTAATAATCTACCATCATAAGCTTGCGATTCTACAGTAACATCTCTTGTACTAAGGTATAAAGTTGAGCTACCAGCAATTGTGAGTATGGGAAAAATGTCATTATTACGCTTGAGGCTATTCGTAAAATTTGCATGAGGAGATAAAGCCATGGTTTATGCGTTAGCTTCACGCCTTAATTCTTCTCTAATAGCAGGCAATACTTTAGTTCTGACATGATCTTCGTCACCAACCATATCTCCAGCAATGTTAATAGTTAAGCCACCACCGCCACCACCGCTATTCATACTTGCTAAGTTTTGTATACCAATTCTATCTACAGCGCTACGACGCATAACAAACTCACCAGCTTGCGCCATAATTGGAACATTATCTTGTCCTTGGACCATACCACCTGTTGCAAATCTCTGTATGCCATTATTTTGTATTAGTCCACCAGTATGAGCAAACAAACTAGCAAAAGCGCTTACTGCTGCGCCGCCAGCAGATGTAGTCTTGCCTAATGATAAGACAGCTCCTAATGTTTTTAGTAAAATTGCAAATTTCTTTTCAGCAGATAAACCTTCCTGACTTAAGGCACGTAGATTCAAACCAACCTGACTAAAAGCACTACCTAATTGTTGTGCAGACATAGCCATGTCTTTGCTTTGTGTAATATTAGTTTTTTGGATATTAAAACCTTCTTGAACGACACTTAAAAACTTACCTTCTTCAGCCGTTATGTTTTGAACACTCATTGCTAATTCGCCATTCTGCAAACTAACACCCTTTTGAAAAGTCAAGCGATCGCCAAATACTTGTGTTAATAATTTTTCTGAATCTAGTACTAATTGTGACACTTTTAACTGCTGGTCTGTTGCACCATTATTTTGCATATTAATTAGAAACAATTTATTCATTAATGATTCTTGAATTTTTTGAAGCTCAGTATTTTTTTCAAGAACCATGTTACTTTGACCTAAAGTGTTAATATACTGATTCATGCTCATGGTTGCATTTTGTATACCCTGAGTATTGGTATTTACAGCAGTTGTATTAGCTTGGAAAGCACCAGTGTATTCTAAAAGCTTACTAATAGCAAGTGCCAGTATGCCAACAGCACTAGCTTTTAGTGCTTTACTAAAATTTATAGTTGATAGCATAGCAGCAATAGCTTTAGCATTGTATAGGGTTAATGCAATACCTAAACCAGTAACATGTCTAGTAAAATCTATTATGGATTGTGTATTGATAGCTCTAAAGAATGCTTCTGTAGCCGTTACGGCTTTTAATAAAATTGGCGCTAATATATCACCAACGGTCGCTTGAAATCTAGTGACTGCGTCCATCATGTTACTAATAGCACCAGTCATGGTTTTCGACATGCGCTCACTACTACCCTCTATGCCTGATGCAGGATCTACTAAGGTTTTAAGTAATGCTTGTCTAAATTGAGGTAATGTCGTTTTAGATAAATCGTCTAAACCTTGCGTTGTCTTAATAATATTAAGTATTCCACGCTCTCGTAAAATATCTGCTGCACCTGCACCACCTGCAAAAGCACGACCTAAAGCATTCGCTGCTTCTGTTGCAGATGTACCCATAAACGCAGCAAGGTCAGTGACAGACCTTAATGTTGTCTCTGCATTCAAACCAAACGCCTGTAACTGCGCACCAGCATTTACCACATCGTCTAACATAAATGGTGTTGTGGCAGCTACTTCATTAAAAGCTTTAAATGCTCTTTCTGCATTCTCAACACCGCCAGTAAGACCTACTAATCTTGTTTTTACATCTTCAAATTGTCTAGAGGCATTAACAAAACTACCAATAGCTCGCGTAAAACCAACTGTCGCAAACGTAACCAGCAGCATGTTGTTTCGTAATGCACCAATTTGCCTACGAAGTCCAGCCGTTGCTTGACGCTGTTTTTCTGTAGCATTCTTAGCTTTTTTTGAGCCTTGCTCAATCTCTTTAAAGCCTTTTTTTGCTGCGGTAAAACCTTTAGTTCTTATTTCTATGATGAACTTGCTCATCTTGCTCCAATTTTATACATGCATTATACTCTTCATCTATAGCGGAAAAGATGACGAATCGCTCATAAACAGCATCGTCTATATGTGTTGCAATGGGTAGGTTAAAGCGCTTGATAGCCATAAACTCATCAAGCCACAACATTGTTTCAGGATCGCTAAAATATGCAATATCAGCGCAGTAAAGCAGATTAAAGTATAATTGCTGACCTGGAGTAAACTTTGCATCTTCATTCTCTTCCAGTATGCGCTTAATCTCATGCCACATCTCCTGTTCTGTATATTGTATTTTCCGTTTTAATGTTGGACTTTTTGCCTCATACGGAAATGTAAGCTCGCGTGTTTTAATTTTGTGATAATGAAACCACAGTGCTACACGAGCTTTTAATTCTTTTTTTTGTTTGGGGCCTTATACTCATTGTAGATATCCATTAGTACAATGTCTACCTCGTTATCATCTAAATGCCCTATAGACTTTTCTGCATCTGTAAATGCAAAATTCATTACCCAGTCTAATACTTTGTAGAATTTACTGTTATCGACTTTGCCCTCTGCGTCAACAGCAGCAATCTCTAAACGGTGCAATTCTCTTCTGTTCTTGAATGTTAAATCACGGCATTCAAATTCGCCATGTTTTGTTTTTATGGTCATACATACTCACTATTTGTATTAACCCAGGATTTAAGCGGCAGTACCGATGCTTACAACAGTGTTAGCTGTATCAGCTCCATCGTAGGTACATCTAAATGGAATAACAGTTTTCCAACCATCATCATCAAAATTTATCGAAGCAGTGTCAATAATTGCTTTTGGTGCTTGAATTTGAAACACGCCAGTGTCAAGATCAATTGCAACGACTGGTTCAGCAGTATCAGCAAATGTAATAGCGGTTTTTGATTCAGCATCTCGCTTTACAGTTAAGCTACCAGTAGCCTCATAACCCCCAACAGAATAACCAAGTGGTTTAAACCCATTGCTTGCTATATCAAAACCAACGCGATTTACTTCTCTAGCAATGTTTAATTCAAAGCTATATAAAACTAAATCTTCAGCACTACCTGAATTAATCTCTGTTTTGGTTAAATCATGCATATTAAAGAAAGCTGTGTGATTCTTGTTTAATACATGAGTACCACCTGTAAACGTTTTTGCAGCTAGAACAGGCGCATATCCTGTGACAAACGTGGCAGAACCCATTACCATGCCACCATCACTGCCAATATCACCAGCCAAGCTAAATGAAGTACACATACAACCTTTAAATTCGGTGTCTACACCGGAAGCTGCGGTTGAAGCAGGATCTGAGTCCTCAAAATGTATGGTCACCGGTACAATACTAGCTACGCCATCACTATAGGTTGTAGCAGCAGGCATACTACCTATTAATGCATTCGGTGTAGTGCCATCACCAAATAAGGCAAGGCAAATTCTATCTATTGCTTTATCACTTGCCATAAATGTCATTGAGATTTCATACATTCTATCATGTCTTTGCGCTCTAACCATATCATCACTTTGCGCTTGGCCACCATTTAAGCGGAACGGTGCTACACTAAGCGTGTGTGCAGCTACTTCCGAAAAGCTATAATCTGTTACTGGCATTTCAAGGGTTACGCCAGCAGCTAGTGTAGCCGTACCCAATGTTACTTCTGTGCCAATTGTAACTTTAGAATTTGTTTTAGTTTGAAATGTTGTGCTTTTAGCCATTACTTAGCCTCTTTTTTTGATTCTTTTAAACAGTCTTTTAACTTCTTAGGCAAAGGTATTAGTGCTTTTGGCACTTCTACTTCTAAGCCACTTTTTAATCTTAAATGTGTTGATGCGCTACCCAAGGCAAGAAAGTTGTCCTCATCAGGCAATGCAAAATATTCTTTTTTAGCTATATAGCTCATACTAACTCCAGTGTTGTACATGTAAAGGATAAAATACTGCGCAATAAATCTTCATTATCTTCATCTCGCTCATATTCTACACCGCTTACAATACCATTAAAAAACTTGTTTGTGCCAGACTCTGCATAATTCCTATTGTTATACAATAACCTCTTTAAGCGCTCTGCAATTTCACTAACTTGCTTAACACTATTTTTTGTATAATTCCCTGAAGACATTAGCTCATAGCTTATCTGGACTTCACAATTCCTTGTTTGCCCATCTGTAAGCGAATCTTCAAGTTCATCAGATACTAGCGTTATCAAAAAGCTTTGATTACCCTCATGGGCATTAAAATGAATCGGTATTGAGAACTCATCAGCAATAATGCTATATAAATTCTCAATGACACGATCATAAATGACATTTTCATACGAAATGGCCATCTATATTAACGGCGCTTCGATGACACGCTTTTGCGCTTTTTCATTTTACTTTTCTTTTTCTTTGGTGGTCTTCCACGCTTACTTCCATATGAACCTGGTCCTTTTGGCATAATTACTCCTTATCTATATATTTGTCCTGATTTAACTGTTCCTACTGGTATCTCACTGCTTTGAAAAATAATTGCGAACTCATCAGACGAGGTGTAAACGCCTGCCTGAAAACGAATCTGTGCGCCATAAGCTAACTGCTGATAGTCACCACTCATCTGTTCAGCACTAACTACTTTATGCATTCTAATACCAGTATCATCTTTTACGTACACATCATACTTTACTGGACTTGCTGTACCTACGGCAAATGTGCCACCAGTACTAATAACCACCCTCACTTCGTCATAGTCAACTGAGGGCGGACCATTCAACTTAATATCTTCGATATATCCTGTTGTATTTGTATGAACACTTACTTCTTGTATAACGCCTTTTTCTGATGCGAATGAGGTTTCATTCGACATAACATATTCCCGGCGTTTAAGCTTATCTAAAAGACCGCTACCATCACCATTAATAGCTAGTGCTTCTATTGCATCTGCTTTTTCAGGGTCACTACTACGTACCAGGTCGGCGCAGGCGAGGATAGAATTAATTCTTACAATAATAAAATCATATGCGCGCTCACTTGCGCCTTGGTATGTAGAGTTTAATTTTTTATATATGGGTCTGTTTAAATAAGAGCGCATCATATCAGCTTGCTCTTTGCATACTGTTGTTTTTAGAGCATCCCAATCTTGTCCTGACTCAAACACCGCGCTATTAAGTGCAGAGACGCTAGAGGAACCAAGAAAGTAGAATAAAGAGTTACTAGCGCTTACATACTGTGCTTCATTATCAGCATTAGGTGTATCTGTCACCATAGACATCTCTGCGCTATCTTTAAATGCTTGCTCTACATAACCGCTATCTGCTAATTCGTATAAGTTAGATGTAGCAGTCGTTTTCCAATTGGGATTTAATACAACTTTGCGGTCATATCGATCAATATCACTAACGACGCTTTTTAAATCGCTATGATTATTACAGAATGCTGAATATATACTGCTCATGCTACCGCCATATTATCTTGATTGGGAAGTAATGTGACATCTGGTATCTCTGCTGTTGATATTAAAGCAAGGATAAGCGCAAGAGACTCACCTTGTGTATTGTAATCACTGCGTATTTGTTTTTCTAATTCTTTTAACTGACACATTACTTCAATTATGTTTTCTATTTTTTGTATTTCATTATCCATATGCTTCTACTATCTTGATGAAATGGTCTACAGTGCCTTTGCCACGTGCAGTGTTATAGTACTGTTTCCATTGACGAGCTTGTTCTTTAATTGTTTTAGGCAATTTCTGAGGCACTCTGCGCCAGTGTAGTCTGCAAAAAGCTATTTGCGCTTTAACATTATAAGTTAATATCTTGCGCCAAGCATCTTCATTTGGACTAGTAAAAAAGCGCCAGTCTAACATACAAGCATTAGCGACTTCGCGCATAAGATCTTCTCTATAATTAAGATAGTTCTTACATATATCCACCGCATTGTGTGGCTCACACTGGAAAAAACCGCGAGCCACATTTGAACCACCAACCTGGTATAGATATTGATACTTTGATTCGACTAGGCCAGTATTGAAAACAAGCGAAACCGCTTCTTTACTATGCAAGCCTATATCATGCAAAGTCTCATCTATGAGGTTAATTAACTGGTCTTTATTTACCACCAGCAAGTCCGTATATAATATCAGTAATTAGGTCAGCTACGCCACGAAAAAACTCTTTTTCTCGGTCATCTTTGACAAATGGAATGTTAACGGCTTTATCCATTTTTTCTGCAAGCTCTTCTTCAAAGTCATCACTTTGTATCCATGAGAGCATCTCGCTTTTTACGCTATCGGCTTGTTGTTCTGCCATAGCGAGTAACATCTTTTTAATATCCATGCTATTTTCTTTCCTTTAGTATTTGTTTTATTTCTGCAATGTCTTCCATGATGACATCCAGCTTGTAGGTTAGCAAATTTCTATCTGACTCATATTGACGATTATCAACTTTGAGTTCTAATTCTTTTTTAATGCTGCTTATGTCTGATTTCATAAAACCAAATGCAAGCGTCATTGAGCCAATAAGCACAACAATAGTAACAACATTCTCTAGTGATATATTTGTATTCAACTTCATACTACCAATTTTTACACGACCAGTAACGAGCCGTTAATTTATCTTTAGCATTCGCGCAACCCATTCTCGCTCTAAAACTTTTGCGCCTTGCAGGATTGCTTTTTTTAATGCGCATATTAGGATCGCCAAAACGTACAAGTTTAATTTGACTTCCTGATTTAGCAAGTACTGCAAATTTCTTAGACTTACCGGGTGTTCGCTTTGGTTTATTATATGCACTAAATCGTTGTCCACGATATGTAATCATTTTGAGCCGCCATTGTTCTTACCTTGTAAGTAAGCAATGCTTTTACTCAAATCTTCTAAGTTCTCATCTTGCCTATCAAACTTGCGATCAATCTTGTCATTCATTGTTTCTTTGAATGCATTTACTGAATCAATTAGCTTAATAGATATGCTTTGCGTATTGGATAACTCTGCGCTCATTTTGCTTAAATCAGCACGAATTGACTCTAGGTCTTCGGTTTGGTCTTTCTGTGAGTTAACTAGGTTCATTAATAAATATCCAAATAAAATACAAATCATCCCAGCCGATCCAAGCTGTATATATAATTCCGCAATTTCGCTCATTTTTTTTCCTCACACTTCTTACAAACACCGTTAAAAGCTTCTTTTACTTTTGCACCACAATAAATGCATTTAAATGGTATCTGTGGCATTATTTACGCTTCTTTCTTCTTTTCTTTTTAGCCGATTGCTTGAACGCTAACGCTGTTGGAGCATTCTTTGAACGTGGACTGCGCATTCTTTCGTTGCTGCCACGTTTAATTCTTTTTCTTTTAGCGTGGATGTTTGCCCACAATCCAGCACGTTTTTTCTTTCTAGCCATTTTTTATTCTCCGCAACTCTCTGTTAATAAAATAATTATGATTAAAGTCATCTTCTGTTAGCTCTACTTTCGTTTCGGCTTTCCAAAAATGTTTAATGGATTTATATCTAGCGATTTTTTGTACCATGCTTCTATTTCTTTCATCTCAGCATCATGTATTGACTTGAGGTCTGCAACTCGTTGCTCAAGCTCTGCCACTCTTCTTGCAGTATCGTCAATTTTCTGTTTAACACTATATGCAGCGCCAAAAATTGATAGCAATAAAAAAGCAGAATTAAACATCCAGCGCAAATTGACACGAAAAGAAAGCGTATCTCCATCGGTAATTTCTCCAGTATACGACCTTGCACCTTTCTCACTCAATGCTTGAGGTCCACTCACTACCAGCCAGTGTACTCATTATCTGACTGTGTGAAAACTTGTCGTAAGAACTAAATACAGCAGGATCATTATCTGCATCATTGTCACAAGCAAACTTCAATAGTGCTTTAGAACTATCTCCATCATCTCCGTTATTCTTGCGTAATGTGTCTTTACTTGATTGTATTGCATTTTCTATTAACGCATTAGATACAGGAATAGCTGATAATAGCTCTGATTTGCTCATAGAGCTTGTATAATCATAACTGTAGCTATCCATCCATGCTTTTATTTCTGCGACTGTATTTGAGTCTGTAGGAGCATCTGCTGAATCAATATCAGCTACAGGCACAATTAAGTATGCCCTACTTGCCCATTTACCACTATAGTCATCTGACCATCTATTTGTTTCTTCACTCATAATTAATTCCTTTAAGGTGTTGTTGTAGTTCTATTTGTGTCTTGCTTTGCATACCCATTAGGTTCTGCGTTTGGTGGTGATTGTAAAGTTGTACCAGATACTGTTCCATGATTTGAGTTTCCACTTCTGTCATATATTGTAGAACTTGTATCTTCAACCCCACTTGTAGCATCTGAGTTACCAAATGCTAAATATGTTATTAAATTGTCACTAAAATCTGTATATAGATTAGAATGCCTACCATTATTGTATATGCTTAAAATTTCAGCATCTGTTAAAGATTTATTCCAAAGTGCTACTCCAGAAATATCTCCATCAAAAAACTCTGAGCGACTTGAACCACCTCTAGCTATAGAAATACTCTGATTATTTTGTAAAGACACATGACTTGAATTTGTAGTTGTAGTTTGAGGTTGTCCATTATAATATATTTGATATTTTGAGCCATCCCATACAAGTGCTAAATGTGTCCATGAATCATTTGGGAAACTTGCACTACCTGCATTTTCCCATACAGTTCTTGGAGTACCATTATAAATAGTTACTAATTCATCAGTATCTCCACTTGCAAATGCACCTATCCAAATAACACCAAAACCACTTGAAACAAAACTACCGATTGGTGCACTACCAGAACTTTTAGTAATTGTTGAAGTTGGTTTTACCCAAACTGAAAAAGATTTATAATCTTTATTTACTGCACTTGCTGTAACTATATCGTTTGTGCCATCAAAGCTACCAAACCCATAACCTGAATTAGCTCCTGTGAGAAAGGATTGATCTGGCAGAACTGAGGAATAGACTAAATCAGCAGAGTCTTGATTTGTCATAAGTCCTACATTTCCAGATACTTGCTTTATTGAAAAATTAGATACTGTAATGGATTTATTTGCCCCACCAGACCTAAAACCTATATACCTTGTAGCAGAGGCACTTGCTTTTAAATAAAATACTTGATTAGCACTTCCTAGAGAGGATTGAGCTAAATATGGAGTTGATGTTTGAGTATCAAGATGATTTGCAGAACTTAGACCTCGAAGTTGTACTGATGAATCTGTGTTTGAAGTTGTAAATGTAATTTTATAAAAAGCATTAGCTACAGCAGTAAATTCAGTCCTAAATGTTTCATTAGTTACATAAGTACCACTTGAGCCACTTGTAGCAGTAACACTATTAGCTGATGCATCATAACTAAAGCTGCCACTATAAGGTGGGTAACTACTTCCGTTACCATCATTTGTCCATCCATTAGTAAATAACTCCGCTCCAAGAACAGGCTCATTTACATCTATAATAGCAGGGAAAGTGTCACTTAGGTCTGATGATTGTAGGACTTCTTTAAAAGACATATCTGTTATATAGACAACATTACCAGAACCCATATCTACTTGTTGAAATATCATGCTTGCGTGTCTGCCACGAAAATATAAAGAATAACTTGCACTTGTAGTCGTTAATGATGGGGTAACATGATTAACAGCTTGGTCATATATTCTTATTTTTGAACCTGCACTACCACCCTGGTAGTAAGCATTAAATGTTAATTTATGCAGTTTATTTTCTGATGCAACAATATCAGTATTTAATAAACTTGCATCGCTAAAAGTAGCATTAAGTCCTGTACCTGTACCTGCATAGGTTATTGCAACTCCATTAGTTACATTTGCAATATTAGATTCACTACCACCACCATAAGCAGATGAAGTATTATTATCAACTTTTTCTCCACCCAACTCTTCTTCTGTACTCTCAAATGCCCCCATGTCATAACCTGCAACCATTTGCTGTACTATGTCATCTGATGCACCATTTGTGATTGTACCATCGTTTGAGTTAGAACTTGAATCTGCTATGGTAGGATATGCCTTACTTGTGTCTGAACCCATTCTCCATAGTCCTACTAATCCTGTATCAGCACTTGGGTTGTGAGTAATACCTTTTTGGTATTGAGCGTAAATAAAATCAGCATCTTTAGCATCTGAGTAAATTGCTACAGAACTTATAGAGCCTGTTAAGTTACTCCACCCACTTGCTCCACCGATTTGAAACACATTACTTGAATAGGTTATAGAATCAGTATAAGAATCTGTACCTTTAAGTTCTCCATCTAAATAAATCTTTATATTGCTCTTATCGTAAGTACCTACTAAGTGATGCCACACTCCTGTAGAACTCATTGGTGTTTCAGCGTGATTAGAACCCCATGAATTAATTGCAAATATAATATTATCTGCATTATCCATAGCTAATCTCCACCCATTGCTACCTGTGTCTGTATTACCAACAACTAAATCATAATCTTCAAGAGATGTAAAGTTTACCCAAGCAGATACAGTAATTGCTTCGGTTGGAGATACAGCAGAGGATGTAGTCATAGCAATTACATCATTTGTTCCATCAAAATCCACTACAGAAAATCTGTTGTCTCTCATGGGAGTATAGCGTGATTTTGCAAACTGCTTTATGGTTTGAGCATCCAAAATTGTCTGATGTATTGCTATATTTGAAATATAGCCTTTGTAAAATCTTTGAACTGCACTACTATAATAACCTGCACCTATGTAAATATTATTTGCTTTTGTAGCACTATCTACTGCTGTTCCTGTAGATGCTAATGTTCCATTAATATATAATTTTATACCACCACTTCCACCATCTCTATCTACAGTATATGAAAAATGATTCCAAGAATTTTGTAAAAAACCATTACCTACAGTATTTGCTGACACTATTGGTAAATGTCCACTTATAGATGCACCTTCAGACCTTAAAGCATTATCAAAAACCTGTATAACTAAACCTTCCGAATAATCATTTCCTGTGTCAACTAAAGCTATTATTGCTTCATAAGTTGTACTATTGTCTATATAATAAAACCAACCAGAGACACTAAAATCGCTTAATGTTAGTCCTGTGTTTGATGCTAACACTCTTTGGTCTGCACCATCAAAATCAGTATAGAAGTCACTTCTGGCGATTGATTTATCTTCTTCTGGTAGTACCTTATCCCCTGCTCTGAGCCATAGTTTAAGGTTGGATGCTGAGTATTTTGTTAGGTCTAATGGCTTAGAGGCGAGCTTTGCGATGGTACTTGCACTTAGTTCTACGTTCCAGACTGCTACTTCGTCAATCTTCCCATTTGCATATTTGTCATCATAATCATCAAAACCAATATTAACAGGAATAGGATGATTGTGCATAGCCACATAAGTCCCAAATCCATCTGCTGTACCATTATCTAATGAACCATTTATATATAAATTAATTCCAGAAGATGCACTTGTACCCCCAGAACCATCATAAGTAACTGCTACATGAGTCCAAGTATTTTGAGATATTGAGGCAGTAGAAACTCTTTTCTCATTAACACCTATACTATTATCAGCTAAAAATAACTGCAACTTATCACTATCATCACAATAAAATCTCCACTCTACTTGAGAACTTGTAGCTTTTGATGCAATAGAAAATCTTGTAGCTTCTACAGGGTTTATCCATGCTGATATGCTAAAAGCTGAGTCACTAGAACCATCTCCAAATGATAAAGAATCATTATCAGCTATTTGTAAATAATCATTAGAACCATCGAATGAAAATGAATACTTGTTGGGAAAGCCGAGTAATGCCCCACCTTTTGTAAGGATGTTGCCTAATCCTAGCATAGACTTACCCTAAGTATGCTATCACTGAACCGCTTGCTAATGTAAAAGCAGTCCATCTACCAAAAATAACTACTCCAGCAGGGAATGAGTTGGATGAGTCTATTGCATCTCCGTTACCGCCTGATGTGCCTACATACGATGCACTTTCAGGGGTTAATGTTGTAAAGGTTGAATCAGAAATGAATTGGATCGCAATGATTTCTTTACCTGAGATAGCAGTTGTACCATCTTCGAATAAACAACCTGATTGCCCCAATGATGCATTTTGTGATTCTTGAACTGAGTATTTGTGTATATTTGCCATATTTCTTCCTCACTAAGGTTTGGCTACCGTGAACGTGATCGTATAGGTAGTGTTAAAAGTAGTTACTACTTATAGCGCAATAGATTACAAGATTACGCCTTGAGAGCGCAATTTTGAATCAGATGTTGAGTTCATTATGATAGTTGGCGCAGAAAATAACTTTCTTGCTTTTTTGGAGTTACACTTAGGGCATACAGGCTGTGCTTTTTTTATTAGAACAGCCTCGTATATATGCTCACATGATTTACATTTAAAATCAAAGGTCATTTCTTTGCTTTCTTTTGTTCAACGTTTTTTACTGGCGCAGACTTAACTACTCCATGCTCGTCACACTTAACATAACCCTTGTCTTTAAACTCTTTTTTCATTTTATCAGAGATACTGTCTAGCTTACCAAAAACAGAACCATCCTTACGTTTATAATATAACATGTTGTTTCCTGATTACAGCCGGGTGGACCATAAGGCCCACCCAACTATTGTTATTGGTACTATCTACGATGGGTTCGCAAAATTAACAATACCCAAAGCAGCACTATCCGCCGCATGCGAAATCGCAGCGCCAAACATTACGTCGGCAACCACGGAAGTCGCTAGGTGGTCAATGTCGTACGCTGACTGTACTCTAGGTGCAATCTGCATAGCGAAATAAACTGACTCTTTCTTAAAGATAGAAGCAGTTTCATCACCAGTACCACCATCATCATCCCAGTCTGTAGATACGAATGTTGGCATACCATAGATTTGCCCACTAGCACCACTGACATTTGGATTCTGACCATCACCTCTACGAGATGCATCATAAAAGTCCTGTAAAGACAGAACACTCATATATGACGCTGGAGATAGATAGAAATAAGTCTCTCCATCTGCGTAGTCATGATTTGCATCAAGTAACTTCTGTAAACCACTTCTGATTAAAGCAGTTGTCATTGTATTATCAACACCAAGAGTAACATCATTAGCTGTAGCTGACTGAATGATGTCTACTGCAAGATAGTTTTCAACTTTCTTCGCAAGAGCATACCCCATTGAGCTTGCATAAGCTCCAAAGAGATTTGCTGATTCTTGCACTCTGACTACATCTTCAATACGCTTTGCTTCGTAATGATGTTGGTCAACAGTTAAACTAATCTTACCATCAGTGTTGTTTGTGTATGTTACTGCACTACCAGCACTTTTTGCAGCCGCTGTTTCTTCAGCAACTTTTGGGATATTTAAAATATCACCACCACCTGCTAATTCACTAGAGAAGTCCATGACTTGATTTCTTAAAGAAAATCTAGCCTCAGCATAATCTAGGATAGCGTCACGCCACATTTCAGGTATGAAATTGGCGGCGGTTGTTTTGGTTACGTTTCCATCTGCCATAATATTATGTCCTAATTTTTATTATAGTAGTCCATCACTTTTTGCCAATTACCAACGCGCTCTTTGGTATTCATATCCTTAAATGGATGCTTACCATCGGCTGCGCGCTTTGCAGCAATTGTCTCATCTGTGAAGACTGACTTTGTTATTCTTTTCGAGAACTTCAGAAGCTTTGCCGTTGACATTTCTTCTGCAAATTCACGATCTTGTTCATTTAGCGAGGCTAGAGCATCATTTCTTAATGTTGCATCTAGTTCGTTTGCTTGCGTTACTACTGATTCCATTTCTTTGGCTTCAGCGTCACGTTTCTCAAACAATTCCTGCCATTGCTCTTTCTCTTTCAGCTTTTCTGTTTCTATCGCTTCCAGTTTAGACTGCAATGAGGCAACTTTTTCCTCACTCTTTCTTGCACGCGCTCTGTACTTTTTGCTTTCTGCAATTAACGATCCAGCATCGCTGCTAGTGCTGGTGTTATCTTGTTCCGTAGATGCTGGAACGGCCTGCTCTTCCTGAGCTACTTTCGTTTCTTCAGACATTCTGTCTCCTATACTTCAATGATGACCACTTGGCGTTTTGTCATTTTTTGTAAGTTTTTCGCAAACGTACTAACAAACATTTTACCAACTGCTTTTTCAGCATCAGGTCCTATCTTATTAGGCTTTGCGACTACACGCGCCTTTCCAGGTCGCGAAATTATTTTTCTTCTTTTCTTAGAATTACCAAACTTTCCAAACTTATTATCTTTCATTTTTACCGCTTGTTCTGAGTCAGTAATACCGTAATCAATCTTTAACTCACCGCCAGTAGTTTCACCCTTGATGTATTTAAACTTGCTTAACATTTGGCCAGTTAACATTAGGTTTGGTGGGTTTGTCTTTTTGCTTTTTTGGTTATGCGATGCTTTGCCTGCTGATTTACGCTTGGCATACCCTGGCGTATAACTAGCAAACTGATTACCATCAGCATCAATACCTTTTAAAATTTGTTTTTTATGCTCTTGCACAATTCTCTTACCCTGCAAATCAAGGTCTTTTGTTGTGAAGTCTAATAATTTTCTAAGTTCAGGAAGCATTGATTGGAATCCATAAGTGACGGCAGTTCCAGCCTCCCCGATCAAGAAATGCACCTTTTTGTTCTGCTTCAATTCTATTTCGAGTCAGTGGCTCTTCTGATAAAAAAGTTCTGCATATTGGTCTATTCTTTTCATCTCGAGGTCCTGCATACTCATACAAAGTATCATTTGGTAAGTCTTCCGACATTGTTGCAATAACGCTTTGCTGATATGTTCCTAGTGTACTGGTAATAATTGTATCAATTCGTGGAACATCTCGCCCAAGGTTGCGTCTAATTAGGCCTGCAATATCATCTGTGCTTAGCTTATTAGCAATACCTTGAGAAATACTCATGCGAATGGACTCGCCAACTGTGCCAGTTAATCTTATAATACTTGAGCGTTGTACATTTTGTAATGCTAGGAGCTGTGTTTCAGATGTTGCACCAAAAAAAGGCAAATCATCCAGTAATCTCTCTGTTGCAATCATATAAGCACCAACGCCGGCAGATGCAGCAAGATCTTGCACAAAATAAGTGCTAATGTCAATTGCAGCAAGAAATAATAGTATTTCTTCTGTTGTTAAGCCCTCTTCTTCGAGTTGCTTCGTATCACTAAGAAATTCGCTGCTTGCCTGCTCGATAGAATCGTTATATGCTTTTATTGCATCATCAAGAACTGCCATTTTGTAGTCTGTTTAATAATCTATTTGCTGGTTGGTCTTCTTCCTGCTTAGAGGCAAGATTGTCTTTAAATTGTTGTAATTGAGCTTGGTTATAATCAGGATTGTTAATAATGAACCAATCTTCAGGCGTTGCTAAATTGTTTTCAAAGCGCCAGTTCCAATACTCAATTTCATCTCTTGGTGTTAGGATTGTTTGTAATGGCTCAATAAAGTCTACCGCATAATCATCTTTTAACTGTACGTTAGCTTTGACTTCAATAATACGTTTATCGATCGCAAAACGTTTCTTCTCCCACGGCCGCCATGTGTCTTCGACTGATGCACTACGTTCATCCATTAACTCAGCGTCTTGAATACGTAATGCCTCTGCACTAGGTGCATTGCCATGTGTATCAGCAAACTTTACTCGGATGTTATTGTTTTGCAGCGTTGCTTCTGTCATAAAACGCAACGAAGAAATAATGTCGGTAAGACTACCACTTGGCCCTGTTACGCCTAGTGTACTGTTCTCAGGCAAATATAAAATTTTATCTACGCCTAGCTCTACTCTACTAGCATCATCCACATTAGAAATAAACTTAATTCCAAGTGCGCCAAACCTTATTGCAAGCGCTAATTCTGTCATACCTACACTTAGACTTAGGTCTGCTTTTACGACATCATCTGCACCTGCGCAATAAAAATCACGTACCGGTGGTTGTTTATGTGAAAATAGTACTGGCAAAATACCATATGGATTCAGATCTTGGTCATTGACTGAAATCTTATCGCCATTGTTTTTTAGCAAGTAATGTTGTCCTGGAAACCCGGGTCTTTCGGCAGTCCATACAGCATAGGTCATCTCAGAGTCTCTTTGATTGCCATGTTGCTGTATAGCATACATAATACCAACTGGCTCATGCTCATTTTCTAAAAATAATGTTTCAAAGAATGGCAATAGGTCATATTCAACGCGTTGATTTAGTTCGGACCATCTACAACGAAATGCCATTGTGCCAAGTAAGAATGTAAGGCGTTCTAATTGACGGCGGACTTGGTTTAAGCCTGATAAATCAATTAAGCTTTCATATCTTGAGTCGGTAAGCATTCTTGGGGGGCGCTTGTAGGACATGCTTCTGATCGATGATATTCTTCGCGTTAGATTCTGATTAAAAATCGGAACTTGCTGAAGCGACTCGCTTCCAAAAAATTTACGGACATACTCTTCGGTATAACCTTCATAAAAATCAAGCATGTACTCACGCTCG
>Ga0070746_10000797_pt1 | contig 18969 bp, 9 predicted proteins | sample VirMetDEL_Mar_21_FD_77016 | JGI IMG/M metagenome (GOLD analysis project Ga0070746, IMG submission 77016) | Aqueous microbial communities from the Delaware River and Bay under freshwater to marine salinity gradient to study organic matter... | ecosystem: Environmental > Aquatic > Marine > Coastal...
CAACAAACTAAAGAATTAGAAAATCAAAATACTTTAGCAGATAGACAAAGAGAAGCCAGAACGACTGCAAAAGGAGGGTACGAAAAAGCTATAAAGCAGATAAGAACTGAAGCTGAAACTTTTCCTTCTAGATTTGCCGAAAATACAACTATCGCCTTTAGGGATGGTTTGGTTAACGCAATGGATGCGGCGATTAATAGAACAGATGATTTAGAAAGCGCTTTATTAGGCGTTGCTTCTTCTTTTCTTCAATCAATTCAATCTGCATTAATGGGTCAAGTCGCAAATCAAATTGTTGGCGCGTTACCTATGTCCAAACAGAGGGGTGGTCTTATAAGAGCTCAAAACGGTATGTATATTTCTGGAGGAAGAACCGGAGATAAAAATCCAGCTTTATTAGAAGACGGTGAATATGTTTTAAACAGAGAAGCCGTAAAAGGAATGGGTGGCCCTAAAGCTTTAGATGGTATAAATTACGGAACATTTCCTAGGTTCGCTTCAGGCGGAAGACTCAAAAGTGGAGAAAGAAGATTATCGGAAGATGTAGCATTAGGTTCTATGATGTCAGCCGAAGGTTCTGACGCTTCGGCTAGGGTTAACTTATCTGCAACAAGTGATCAATTATCTGCTTTCGCTCAAGAAAATACAGTTTTTATAAAAGAATACTATCAGCAAAGAAAACAGCTAGACGCGATAAGAAGACAAAAAAGAGCCGAGAAAAAAGCTAAAAAAAGACAAATGATTGCTCAAGCGATTTCAAGTTTTGCTATGGCTGGAGTTTCTGCTGGTATAGGTGCTATAGGTAATGCCGGAAACTCTGCTGGCTCCACTTCGATGGGTAAATTTTTAGAAAGTGGCCCGGGTGGCACTTCCGTTAATCCAAATTCTCAAGCAGGGCTAGGTTTTGATGCTATTAATTCACCGTTTCAATATAATGTAGGTCTTCCGTATAATAAAGGAGGTTACGTGCCTTATGGTAGCAGAATTACAGATTCTGTACCCGCAATGTTAACAGGTGGAGAATATGTTGTAAACAGTAACGCAGTAAGAAAATATGGAGTTGGTGGCTTAAACAGTATTAATTCTGGAATAGCTCGCTTCCAAGACGGAGGAATGGTTTCTGACGGTGGAGCTGGCGGGGGTATGACGGAAACTAATACCAATACAAGCTCAACTAATAATGTTTCAGTTAACATAACTGTTAACGCAAAAGGAGGTAATTCTTCTGAAGAAACAAATACAAATGAAGAAGGAAGCGCACCTCAGACTCAAGCAGAAAAATATGAAGACTTTTCTAAGAAAGTCAAGCAAGTAGTTATGCAAGTTATAAACACAGAACAAAGATCTGGAGGATTGTTAGACTCCACTAAGAAGAAACAACAGTAATGGCAAGCGCATTTACAAATTATAATCAAACAGTTTTTTTAAATGGAGTGAAGTTGCTGGGTGTAAGTTCTGTTAGCGCTTCTTATAATGTTAAAACTAAACCTGTTAATATTCTTGGTCAAGGATGCGTTAATCAAGTTATTTCTGACATTCCAGAATCAAACGTTTCTATAACTAGAGATTTAAATTTTGTAGATATTATTCAGCCTTATACAGGTTTGAATAGAGCTTTAAGGGGGTCAATTCATTACGATAATAGAATACTGGGTTTTGATGAAGGTCATTTGACTTCTTATTCTTATTCAGTTCAGTACGGTCAAACTCCAGTTTCAACTGCAGATATATCTGTTTTTGGTGATATAGGTTATGGTTTGCAAAATGAAACAGCAGAAAATTCTCTAAATGCTAGTGGCCGAAATGTTGAAAGACAAGTGAAAGTACCAAGACCTAGTGATATATCTTTAACTTGTTTAGAGTCAACTAGTAATAGAATTACAAATTTTTCTTTTGACGTTTCTGTTCCTAAGATACCAGTTTATGCAATTAATAATACAATGCCGGTACAAGTAAGCATTGGCTGGCCTATAGTTGTAAATACAAGTTTTACAATGGAAGTGGACGATTTCACTTCAAAAAGAATGTTTAGTTATTTAACAGATTCAGCTTTTGATTCATTTTCTATCAATGTAAAAGGTATAGTATATGATGCGGATTTTTTGACGGAAGTAGACGAAGATGTAACGATGCCAGATGGCACATTTTTAACATTTTTAAGTGATGATACATATCAAGTGAGTCAATTGTGGAGTTTTAACAGCTCTAATACAAGATTAATTTCACAAGATTTTTCTGCTTCAGCAGATGATGTGACTCAAGTTAGGTTGAATTATCAAACTTATATAGGAAGACGTAGAGGAGGAGTTTCTGGTCCTATGTTAAGACCATAAACTAATTTAAATTTTTAACTTTAAAGTGTAATATAATATATGGCCCAACGATTAGACAGCCTAGTGTCAACCTCAAGTATGCAGGGAGGTTATTTAATCCCTGTTAGCGACTTTAATGTCACAGCTTTTAATATAAGTTTTGATGATTTTTCAAGCAATTTAAATAAAGTGCGCTCCACGGGTGCGGCAGACATGACGATAGGGGCTAATAGAGATAACCCTTCAATTACTACAAATGCGACAACTAATAGGGTTGGAGTGGGATCTTATTATACTGGTATAGATCCTATATATGATTTTGAAATAGCTGGAACAATTGACCAAAACAGTTCTATTGGTTTGAGGGGTACTGGGATTGGACAAAGCATAAATTTCGATGATGGCATAGCAAAATACAGCGTTATTAAAGATTATAAAAATGATTTTTATTTAACTGGTAAAGCTGCAACTCATCCTTACTTATATTTTCAGAGTGGTAGTGGGACTTTTATTTCAGATGGCTTCGCTTATCGAGCAACAGGTTTAGATTCAGATATAAATCTACAACTATATGCTACAGAAGCAATGCGTTTTTCTTTCGATGATAATACAAACGCCGCAGATATTGATGTAACTTATAGTGGTTTTGATTCAGATAATGATTTCTATCTTGGTTACGCATCAGGAGCAAACGCAACAAGTGGTTCGTTCTTCGGTTTGAGCGGAGCGGTTTTTGTTTCTAATATAACTGAAAATACAAGAATAGGAAATATTAAAACTTATCCAGATGCAAGATTATTAGTATCAAATACTAATACAAATGGAACTAGTTACAAGACTTTAATACTAGAAGATGAAAATTATGCTAACTTATATTTTAGAAGAGAGGGTTATGCTCAAACAGCTTCTATAACTTACAATGGAGTAAATAGTTTACATTTTGGGAGAAGCAGTGCTACTTCAACTGTGTCAAGCACTGATGGTGTTATTTTAGATTTATCAAATAAAAGATTAGGTGTTGGTGGTGTTACTCCAGTTTATAATATAGACGCAACTGGCAGCAACTCTTCTACACAAAGATTGCAAACATCTTCTGATACTATGATTATGAAGTATCAGTCAAATTATCCCAGTTCCAGTGGTCCTGTGGATACTATGTTTACGACATATTCTTCTGGAGCAGATAATAAATTTATTGTTGGTTATGATTTTCAAAATGAATGGTTGTACTTTCAAACAGGAAATACATCAAATACTTATGTTACTTCGAGAAATACTCATAGATTTTATGATAGTGGAAATTTAGACATTAAAGGGTCTTATACTACTAGTGATAATTATTGCAAAGGTAAGTTTATACAAAATTATCATACAAGATGTGCTTCTTCTGATATATATATTAATCCACTATTTGAAAGCTCTTCAACTTCTGCCAATGCAAGTAGTAGCACAGAAAGTGCATTTGCAATTGCGCCATTTAATGGGAAAATTAAAAAAATAAAAATTTTAACTGCAGACACAGCGTTGTCTGATTTTACTGATGGAGCTAGATTTGAGATCTCTGTTGTGAACCCTTCTTCTGGGGGTGTTGATGAACAGTTAGATTGTTTCTCTAATTCTGCTTCTTCAGCTCCGACTTCATTGCCTAGTAATGGGGTTGTTGCTCAGTTTGCTATTAAGGGAATTTCTTCTGCTGGAACAGTGTACACTTTTGAATCCTTTTCAGGAGTAGCTTCTTTTACTGAAGGTCAATTAATTCAATATAGAGTGTGTAAAGTTGATGGTAGTGCTACAAGTATAAATTCTACGATAATATCTAGTATTGAATCCACGGTGGACTAATAAAACGTTATGGCGATAACTCAATTAGACAATAAGGGAAAGTTTTTAGTTTTTGAAAGTAATGCCGTAAGGTTAAATGATGATATTTTTCCCGCAGAAAGTATTAATGTCAGTTTAAGCCCTTCTATTGATCCTCTTATGGATATAGATGGAAGAGTGACAAATTATGCTCCCAATGGACCTTTAAAAGGTAAAGTTGATTTAACTTTTGATTTAACTGGTGAGTTGCCCACTTATTTTCATGCTACAGGAGTAACCGAAGTGCCGACTTTGGTAAAATTTAATACTTTTGTAATTTATGGTTATTTAGAAAATTTAACTTATGAAGTTTCTGCTTATAGACCTATAAAAGTTAATGCTGGATTCGCTTTTTTTCACGGAATTAAATACTTAGAAACTCAGTTCAAAGATAAAATTCCAGCTTCTTTTGATAGTTCGCTTGAAACTTATAATGGGCTAAGAAGTTATTTGGTCGGAGATGGGGATAACTATTCTTTTATTTCTAGTTTTAATTATTCTTTGACAACAAGAAGAACGCCTTATACTAAAGTTGGATTTGAATCTCCAACTAGGGTTGCTTTAGAAGACGTTAGAATAGAGATAAATGCTCAAGGAAGTAATATAAATAATTATATGACTATTAGAGGCAATAAGACTTATCTTCTAGGCACTCTTAATGAGTTGTACAATTCTGCTAAGACTATTGTTATGCCTTTAGCTGGAAGAGTGGTGGAGCAATCTTTTTCGGCTTCTCAAGGATCTGTGGGACAAGGTTCTTTTAAGGCTATACAATCATTAAGCAATGTCAGAAGAAATGTTTCTATTCCTTTTATAGAAAATGAATTACTATTAACTGCTACACCAGATAGAGTTTTTGAGTTGCCAGATTTTAATTCCGCTTGCCCTCCGGTTATTATAGATAAGCAACCTGTAGATGGTGGAGATCCCGGCAGAGGGTGGACTCCTCCGGGTGGCGATTATGATCCTTGTTGGAGAGATGATACTTGTCCTGACCCGGGATTCGGGGGTGGCGTAGGCGGAGGAAGTCCGGGCGGAGGAGGTGGGAGCGATGGCGCTGGGGGTGGTCCTCCTGCTGGAGAAGAAATTACTCCACCGATTGATGAAAACCTTTATGTGTGGACTAATATATATGTTGTGAATACTGTTTCAGTGTTACAGACTAAGACTACATCGAGTGTGTATACACCTCAAGACATAGTAGATTATTACGGAGGGTTTACAAAAGCTGCACGAATTATGTCTGAAGGTATAAATGTAGCGGCAGGTACGACACATATAATCGCAAACATTGAAAGTTTGAAAACTGGTCTTAATACAAATGTAGGTGCTGCTGGGCTTGCTGGCACATTAGGGGTTTTAAAGGATGCTGCTGGTCTAGGTGTGAAGGACTATACAAGTAATTTAAATGTTTTATTTGATGATTGTTCTGAAAATAACGCTCCTCCTCTTCATCCGTGTGCTGACTATAATTCACAAATAGGAGGCTCAAACAATGATAAATTTTTAGTTCATTATGGTAAGTTTGTTTCTTTCAAAGAAAAATTAGACAATGGGACGTTGACTGATGAATTTGTGACGATAACTCAAGCGACTTTAAATTTCTCTGAAATAGACGAAGCGATAGCGCTCGGAAAATTTGCTGATACTTTAGAAGAAGCACAACAAAATTTAGCTGAATATAGAATTGAAGTTCCATGGGTAGAACTAAGAGATTGCGCATACCGTGATAGTTGTTAAGCATAATTATGAAAGCTATAAATGATTTTAGAATAAAAGTATCTGATATTGCTGTATATGAAACTGGTATAGAATTAAAAAAATACCAGCCTGTGTATTATACTGGCATAAATGGGGGTAATTATACTGCTAATGGGGTTACGGAAAATGTATCAACGGGACCTTTTGAAACAGGTTATTACTATTCTAAATTTGATATCCCTAGTGGAGAGAATTATTTTTATGTTAGGCCCAATAATTCACGGTGGACTCAAGAATGGAATTACACCCCGAGTTATGGATCTAGCGTAAGTTTTCAAAGCAATTTATATTCTATTTATTTTGGAGATAGTTATGTTTATAATGTTTCTAAGAATGAAAATTCTTTGTCCATGCAGGGCCAGCTTGTGTTCAATGGCATAACTGATTTAGAGGCTAAAAGTATTTCTCATTTCTATCAAAACAATCAAACTCAAGAAGAAAACGTTTCTTCAGAGGGGTTGAAAAAAGTTAACTTGACTTTATTTGAGCCTTATAACAAAACAGTTCCATCTTATATCTCTGATATAGATTATCAGTACATATATGCCGATGTTAATACTTTAACAGTAAACGTGCAAGCTCCTTTTATAAGCAATTTAGATTGGAAAGGTAAATTGATAGCTAATACTGTTGAACAAGATTACGACAGCACTAAAAATTATAGTACTCATGATTATATTTTTTCAAAAGCTGGCACGTTAGAAGAAAGGGGGACTTGGTTCATGACTGGGATCGCTGATTTTAAAGCAGGAGGGTCAGGCCCAGCAAGTAGATCACCCATGTGGACAAAAGATTTTTATTTTAGACCAGACATGTCTAATAGCGTTAAGTTGACTACTAGAAATCATAAAAATCAACTTGATAGATTTTATTTAATGCAAAAAGATAATGAAAATCCTAATTTGATGGGTTATCAATTGCAGTTCACGAAAAGAAACGATAAAGAAGCTAAAGCTTTATTGCATTACCTCGAAGAAAGAAACGGTATTGATGCTTTTGAGTTCGAAGGATTACCTAATCTAACTGGTAGGAGAACATTTTTTTGTCCAAGATGGAACCATACTTATAATTATAAAGACAATAATAGTATTTCGGCTACTTTTATAGAAACTATTTATGGGCTAAAAGAATCGGCTAGATTTAATACTTATTTAACTCCTCGAACTCCTGATTATTCTGTTGATTTTGGTTATGTGCCTTCAGGTTTTGCGGTAACAAAAACAAAACATTTGTTTAACAGTGGCAGCACTGATAATTTTTACGAAATGCAACCTATGTTTATACGCGATGAGGTTGACAAGCAATTTGCAGATATATTTGTACTTGATGATTCTGAAATTGATGAAAAAGTAATTTCTACTTTTGATAGTGGAATTTTATCTTATACTTTTTATATAACAGACTCATTTAGCAGTGGGCCTAATAGTTTGGGCGTTACGGGTCCAACTAACTATATAGCTAATCATTCCATAGAGCAATATTCTCCTGAGAATGGAGAAATAGGTCCTAATGTTTTTATTCAATTAACTGGAAGATCTGATACTATTAGTAGCACTAATTTTCCAACAGGCCCTAATTCAGAATGGTTAGGGTTTAATAAATATTGTATATCCAGTCCGTCGTATGATGCAACAAATGATGCTTTAAAAATAACAACTTCTTGGAAGCCTCCTACAACTGGATACTTTTTTGAGAGTTTTGAAATAGATATTTCTGAACAAACTAATTTTTCAACAAAAACAGGTAAGACTGTAGCTGTAGAAAAAGCTGACTCTAATTTATTAGGGGGAGTTATTGATGGAAACTTATACGGAACTTTAAGCGGTTTATCTGATAGATATGAATCTTATTTTGATAATCTAGAGCTTGATAGGGATTATTACATAAGAGTTAGAGGTGTGAATTCAACTTATATTTCTAAGTCTATATATACATATGCAACTGGCGTTTGGGCTCAAGACAGAAACATTCAAAACGATGATATAAAAGATGGTCACACCACTGCTCCAGTGCCTATAAGTTTTGGTAAAATATTTTTATATCTTGGTTTGTATGATCCTTATTACTATAATTTAAATATTTATAACGAAGTAAAAAATAGAGGAGTTTACTCAGATAATTTTGAATTTTATAGTGGAGTAGTTTTTAATATATCCCCACAAACATCGATTGGATCTAGTGGTATAGATTCAAAATATTTAGGGTCTATGATTATAACTGGAGACTATAGCCCTATGGGTTCTGGTTTAGAGATAAACATGAGAGGGGTTGGTGTTTATGGCGCTGGTGGAGCTGAAGGTCTAGACGGAAATACTGCTGTTTATGTATGCGCTTCAGGGGATATAAATTTAGTAGTAGATGAATCTACTATAATAGGTGGAGGCGGTGGTGGTGGAAGTAGTTTTTCCCATTTAGATGTAAGTGGTATTCTTGATGACTATAAAGATGATACTACTGAAGCAGATTTTATGAAAAAATTACTACCATCTCCAGAAGGGCTATTGAATGAAGAGTTTTTTAACAATTACAATAAAATATATGGCGGGTTAGGTGCTGGGTTAGCGAAAGATAATTTACAAGGAATAGATGTAAATTCTAAACGAATGGTAGAAGCACCTACTCGCTTAGGTGGTTCTGCTGGTTATAAGATGGCTATTTTAACTTCATTAGAAGAGCAAATGTTTTCTTTGCCGGAAGAAGCTGGAACAGAAACTTTAGATGATCAAACAAACAATGTGCAAGATTAAACAATTTTATTATGCCTTTTTTAGTTAGTTATAATATATTAAGTGAATACGATTTAACGTATGTACCTATACCTGTAGATCCTATACCTGCACCTAGCGCAGACTTAGATGTAAGTCAAGCTTTTTACTTTAAAGGGGGAGATGGTGGATCTCTTGGGAAAAAACCCACAAAAAGAAGATGGGTTAAACAAAGGAAATTAGACTTTTTTACTGATAGTTCAGATACTTTTTCTATGTCCGTGCCCGATAAAGTGTTTGATTACTCTAATACTAAAAATTTAGATAATTATCCTCCAAATTTTGACGATGGAAATGAAATTTTTCAAGTGGTAGACGGTCAATCTAACGCTGGTTTTTCAATCAAATATTTAACTGGTTCGACTAGTTATGGAAGCGGCCCGACTGGCCCGAGTGGTCCCGGAATCGTTACGCCAATGAGCGGTAAATTAAACATAACTTACAGGCCTCAAACAGTAGTAAACATAGATAACGCTTTAGGAAATACAGAAAAAGGTATTTACGGCAGAGAAGGCATAAATTGTAAAGCAGTCAGAAGAATGTCTCCTTATCCTTATTCAGGATTAAGGTTTGGTTGTGATTTTAACTATAACGCTACTACTCAAGATATTAGCATAACTAATATAGCTTATGTTGACGGCACTTCATACTCTCCAGATCCACATTATAAATTTACAGGAATGAATATTTTTTTGAGCGGTAGTGGTTTGAATTTTAATGCTTCTTGTAGGATAGATGATATAAATGGATCGACTATTAATGCCACAGCTACTCATAAAGTTTCTCTTTCTAATTTAAACGGCCCGGGATTAATATACATGGCTGGAAATGGGGCGGAGATAAATTCGGGGCATTTATTGATGCATGATGACAATGTTGGGTTTATTGGAGCTGATAAATACAAAGATGAAAATCTTTATTATTTTCAAATGCCAAGTAATAGTTATTTTAGGTTGCCTATATCAGGGGTGCAAACAAATTTTGATTATAAGGGTTCGTCTCAAAGTGCAGAAACATTTAATAAAACAAGAGCAGCAGCTTGGGATAATTTAATAGTTTTTTATGTTTGTGAAATCGATTATGATGATAAAGATAGAAAATTAGATCCTGAATTAGTGAGTTCTAGTGATGTTTATGAAAATTCATATAGAACTGGAGCTATGGATTCTATGTTTGAATTTTATTACAATAATAAAGATTTTATTTCAAATAGCCCTTACAGAAGCAACGTGCTGTCAACCGATTTTAATGAAACTCATAAATACAACAGAGCTAGATTAGATTTTTCTATATTAACTAGATATTTTATAAAAGATGATGCATCCGCTTTTGAAACTGCAAGTGGGTTTTTTAGAGATTCTAGGGGCAAGACTTTTTCGCTTGATACTTATAGATATTATGATTCCTATGATCCAACTGCATCAGATGAGCATGATTTTAGGGTTATAGAAAAACAAAATAGACTAGAACTGTATAATGACAGTTTTGGGGTAAATGATTTTAGGGTTGGTTTGGACGAAAAGATTCTTACTACAAATATCGGTCAAGGATCAAATATTGCTGGCTCTACTTTAACTAAAGTAGATGATTTTAAAATTCAGAGAGGACTTTATGATGAAGATTATAAATATCTTCCTTATAATAATTATGATAGAGATTACGCTAAAAGTAGAAATAAATTCATGATTATGCATCATGCATATAACGCCCGAACTAACACATATTTTTGGGGTATGAATGGAATTCATAATTCGTCATCTAAATTTGTAACGCCTTCAACTTTTAAATCAGCGGGAACGCAAGCGGCAGGTACTCAGTTTATTTATTTTGGAAACTTTTGTGCTGAAAATGATTATGTAGATGGTGGCCAATTACCTAAGGGCTCTCTTGCAAGAATAAAGTGGGACGAAAACAACAAATACAATAATCAATTATTTGATGCCGTTAAATTAAATGTTTACGATGTTTTAGCTTATATCGATACTGGTGATGGCAGTAATGGAACTATAGAATCTGCGATAGAAATGATTTATCAAAATTTAAAATCAGAGTATTCCAAGAAAACTGTTTTTGGTGGAGCTGTGACTCCTCCAACTGGAGAGTATACTGCATATTTAAATGAAAGTTTATTTCCTTCAGAAATAACTGCATCAGGAATACATTATGATGAAAGTATGTCAAATCAAATTCCGCTTTATGGTCCGGCACAAGCTTTAACGAAAGAATAATTTATGTCAGATATTTCACAAATAAGAGATCTCTTATCTTTAGATCCAGATACTTACATGGAGCTTTTTGAAGTTTACATAGATGCATCTGTTGGTTTTCTTAGATTACATGCAGGTAAAAATTTCAATGCAAATTTAATTTATGAAGGAAATGAATATTTAGCTTGTCCTGTACAATTCGCTGGAGCAGAAACTAATTCTTCAGGCGCTTTGCCTAGGCCTACAATAGTTATAGCAAATATTAACGGTTTAGTTAGTGATTACATTAAAAATAAAAATGACTTAAACAACTGTTACATACGAAGAACGAAGATATTAGCAAGAAATTTAGATGATGTTAATTTTCCTGATAATTTAAATCCGTTTTATGGTTTTAAGAATAGGTGGAGTTATCCTAATTATGGCCCAAGTTTTTTTACAGACACGTACATAATAAACAATAAAAAATCAGAAACTAAATATTCTGTAGAATTTGAGCTTTCTTCTCCTTTAGATATGGAGAATGTGTTTTTACCTGCTAGAAAAATAAATGATAATTTATGTTCTTTTGTTTATAGAGGCGCTGGCTGTGCTTATGGCAAGAGGAATAATTTTGTTCAAAAAGTAGGGAACGCTAGAATTTCAACCGTTGGAGCTCCTGTTGCTGATGTTTATAATAGAAAATTTTTAAATAATAAGGAATATAATATAGGGGAAATTTCTAATGAAGGAATTTGGCAAACTGGAAAAGCTTATAGCGCTGGAGATTTTGTTCTTGTCCAGAATATTTTTTCTTATGATTTTTCGAAAGAAAGTGTGCAACCTTCTTCGGATGATTTAGTGGGGGATTATTATATCTGCATAAACACAGGTGCAATTAGTGGGTCAGCAACTAATCCAAAATTTGATAGATCTAATTGGGTCAAAGATGAATGCTCTAAAACTTTAGAAGGATGTAAAATACGGTGGCACGAATATGTTGAGCAACAAAGCGATGAACAAGGTGGCGAGTCATCTCCATTACCTTACGGAGGTTTCCCCGGCACAAGACCGTATGAATACAGAACTTAATAAAGTTTACGATAAAATAGCTTGTAATTCTATAAAAAATGATCCTTTTGAGAGCGGCGGATATGTAAAAAAAGATTTTTCTATAACTTTTTTCCAATCTGTGCATCTTCATTCTCATATTTATGCTCCTCCTTATGATTTTTACTTAGATATTATTAATTTTAAAAACGATATTTTATTCTGCTTTCATTCTCACATAAACAATGAGGAAGTTTCAGAAAATGACTTAAAATTTATAAAAGTTTATAATCTTGATTCTTTAATATATATAATAGATAGTAAGAAGTTTTTAAGTGTAAATACTAAATATGAAAAAAATTACTTTTCATGGGATTTTAAAAGCGCTGGGTAAGAAAACTTACTCAGTAAAAGCTACTTCTTGGAAGGAGGTTTGCGAGTTTCTACAGGCAAATATCAGAAATTATTCAGCAATAAGAAAAAGAATGATCGAGGATTTGGATGGTTGCTATTTTGTGGTTGATGGGCAAGTTGTAGAAAGTTCTGAGGTTTTGGATAAAAAGATTAAAGAGGGTGAAAGCATAGATGTAATACCAGTTGTTGCGATGTGCGAGTTTGTTACTATTGCTTTTATCATAAAAACGATAATTACGATTATTATTTCTATGGCTATAAGTATGTTGGTTGCTAAAATGATGACCCCTAAAGATCCAAAACAAGTAAAAACTTCTTCGTATATAATATCAGGAAAAACAAATGTAGCTGCTAGAAATACACCTATACCAATGGGATATGGTAGGTTAAGAGTTGCTCCGCCAATTGTTAATGTTATGCAAGTAAACAGGGATTTAACAAGTATTTAATTACATTGCGAACAAATTTTTAGAAACTATTATAGTATGGCAGAAGGACAACGAATATTAGATCAGCTAGAAAAGAGTCTCTTTTTAACTTACTCAAAACCTGCGCAAGAGGCACATACTCCTTTAGAGTCTGCTGGGAAAATTTTTATAACAGATTTAATAGGTGAAGGTCCTATTGATGGTCCGGTCAACAGATATGGTGAAAAGGTTTTACCAAATAGGTCTCAAAGCAACAATGATGAATTATTAAAAGGAGTTTATTACAATGATACAGTTGTTAAAGATGGCGATACTGATTTATTTAATTACAATTTAGCAAGTGTGAATATGAATTTCGGCTCTTCAGTTCAAGAGTCTTTTGAGTCGTCTTCAAGGCCTTTAGCTCTTAAGGATGAAGCCGATTTTTCTTTTGCAAATTCTTGCGTTACTTATGGTTATGATAAGCCTCTTTTTGGTTTAGATGGAGAATTGCCGTCGCTAATAACTAACAGTTTGGGTTCGCCGTTCGTGCATCATTCGCTTGCTCTTTCTGTTGCTAACAAAAAAATTAACGCCGCTAAAACAAGGGAAGATAGTGGGTGGCCCGTTGTTGCTCTTGGTCCTCCGCTGAGACCATATGAGGAAACTAGACTTCGAACGTATGAAGAAGCTAAAGAAATATGTAATAAATTATTTACTCCAGCTAGATTTGCAGAATGTTTTGGGGTAACTCACGAAATAAAAGATGCAAATACTAGATACTTAATTTTAACTTTTAGGATTAATTCTCTTTCTGTTTTAAAAAAAGGTCGTACGCTACAAAATAACGCTTCTTTTGGTATATCTATAAGATATAAAGACGATCCAGATTCTTTACTATATTTAACTCATCATGTTAGAGGCGTTGCAACTGCTCCTTATCAGTTTGATTTATATTTAGATGTGTCGGATTTTAACATGAAAAGAATTCCGGTTGTTCAAATGTATAATTTTACCCAAAGGGTTGGTGCAAAAGATCCAAAAAATCAAAGAAGCGTGAGTATGGTTTCTGTTACAGAGGTTCATAAAGCTAAACTTTATTACCCTTTTTCTGCAGTAGCTTTGAATGAAATAGATGCAAGAAGTGTTTCTCAAGTTCCTAATAGAAGTTATGACTTAAGGCTTTTAAAAGTGAAAGTACCTAATAATTACGATCCAGAAACCAAAGAGTATTGGGGAACTTGGAATGGGGAATTTGATCCAGTGTTAAGATGGACTGATAATCCAGCTTGGATTCTATATGATGTGTTATCAAATCAAAGGTATGGTTTAGGAAAATATACAAAAGACACTTATTTTCTTAATAAATGGTCAGCTTATGAGATAGCTAAATTTTGTGATGGAATGGTTGCTACTAACAATGCATCTAAATATGTGGGTATAGGTATATGTGATATAGGGGGAGAAGAAAGAAATAGAAATACGGTATGTATAAGTTGGGACGCAGGTTCAAGTAATTTAGCTGGCGTTTCTTTCGAAGAAGTTTTTTCTGCAAACCAAGCTAATGGAGAAAAAACGGTTGTTTCTTTGTTAAGTTTAAAATTTTATGATCCTATTGCTAGGGAATACTATTTTAAATCTTTTAAAGGTTATCTAACTGGAATCGATAGGGTAAAGCGTCAGATTTATGTAGCCAAAATGATGGGTGCAGATAAAATAAGAGGATCTTTTTCAGGAAATGAAAATGAATTAGAGGGTTTAGATTCTGAAGAGATAATTAGAAAACAGTATTCAGATGTTTTAAGAGACAATACGTCTTCTCCTTTATCTAAATTTTCTCAAGGACTAGAAAACACTTCCACAATGAGTTTTCTAGATGAGGACGATTTACCTTTTTTCACTGAAGAGGAGCTTATTAATTATGTACCAGAATCAGGGTTAGCGCATATTGTGTTCTCTGCAGAAGGTTATTTAGATTTACTTGAGCCAAGATTTAGAGCTAATATCTATTTAACTGAAGACACTCAAATATTTGACCTCGTTAATAATATAGCAAGTATTTTTAGAGGTATAGCTTATTGGAATAACTTTGTTGTTAATTTTTCTTCAGATAAAAAAGATTTTCCAGTTTATGCTTTTACTAACACAAACGTAAAAGATGGTGTTTTTGGTTATTCTGGATCTTCCAAAGATAATAGATTTACTGTTTGTAAAGTTGTTTACTCTGATGAGACAGATAATTTTAGGGATAAAACTATATATGTAGAAGATTATAGAGGCATAAGAGATTACGGTTATATTGAGAGAGAAATTTTAGGTTTCGGTATAACATCTGAAACTCAAGCGAGAAGAATTGGCAGGTGGTTTTTATTAACTAATCAAATTGAAAGAGATGTTGTATCTTTTACTACCGGGCAAGAAGCCTCTTTGTTAAATGTAGGTAATATCATAAAAATTTCAGATCAGTACAAATTGTCTGGCCCTAAAGCAGGAAGAATAAGTAGCGTTGATGCGGTCAATCGCGCTTTAACTTTAGATAACAAATATGATTTTATAAAACCTAATGATGGGATTAGTGTTCAGATTGCTAGAGCAGAGCTGGATGATTTAAAAGTCATTTCGTCAGATCAAACTAAAAAAGGCTATTTGTATAATTTTATAGTTGATGAAGTGGAAGTATCTGTAACTGATGATGATTTTAGAACTCAAGTGACTTTGCAATTGCCAACTTTAGAAGATAAGCAAGCTTTCGCTCAGATAAGAAATAATTCTTTATGGTTTTTCGAAGAGAAATATGGCTCAGATTTTACTTATTTTAAAGAATATAGAATTGCTCAAATAAAAGAAAAAGAAAACGGCGAATTTGATATAGTGGCTTCTGAATACAATATTAGCAAGTTTGATTATATGGAATTTGATAAGCCTTTAATTATACCAGCTTTGATAGATGAAGAAGGTGGCGGTGCTTCTGAACTATCTAATACTGATTTTATACCTACAGATCTTTTGTCTCAAGTTAACGATTCAACTATTTTTGGTGACGCCGAGGATAAACAAGATATAGATTTTCTTTACGAAGCTTTATTAGGCGATGGCCCTGCGGCAGGTTTTCATGGGGAATATACATCAAATTATGATTATCTTTTTTGCGCGGAGTTTCTAGAAAAATCTTCTTATGCTGAAACTTTTTATTCAGCAACTCTTTCTCTTTCTTCTTTTTACTCAGAATGTTTGAATAGAGAGGTCATAACTTCGGAGCAAGACAAAAATATTATAGGTTTATTAGCTTCTTTTAGCTTATCCGGTAAAAGGGTTTCATTTAGGTGGTTAAAGGAAGATGCGAAAACTCAATATACTGTAGTTTATTCGAAAAGAGATTATCGAGAATCAGCCGTAGATATAACAGTGTATAAAATAGGTAAAGATTACCAGTTACTGACATGATTATAGATAACAGTATAGATTCATCAAATGTTAATGTAAAGATAAGAAATTTATCTGGAACTTTTGATATAAAAGATGTCTACACTTCTTATAGTGGCATACCTGAAGGCACGATTTCTGCAAGTGGTGTTCTTAGCTCGATAAAAAGTAATGATATTAGTTGGGAACTTTACGATTCCTTAACAAATGAAGCTTTAGGTAATGATTTATCAAGCGTAAAATATCTAAATTTAGATTTACTTGGGGCTGGCCCTCAAATATTAACGTTTTTTGATATAAATAAAAAACAAAACGTATTCAATGTTGATAATTTAAACCTTCAAGACTTAGCTAATTCTTTAGCTGAAGGTGAGAGCGGAGTCGCAGACTTAAGAAATTTCAAATTAAAATTATCTGTAATAGATTTAAATGATAATGTTGATTTTGCTGTATTTGATCTTAAATACCCTCAGAATTCTTTTAGTGGCGTTGACGTAACCGTTGATAATAAAATTAATGTTTCTGTATCTGGTAGTGAAAATTTATTAAGTTATAATTTATATGTTTCTGATAATTTTACTACTGCTTTTCAAAGAACTGATGCTTTTATAGATATAAAAAGTTACAGGGCGACAAAAAATATAATATATTATCCTAAGAAAAATGAAAAATATCATTACAGTTTAGTTGCTTCTGATTTATACGGAACTGGTGAAAGCTATTATTTAGGTCAAATTAAACCAAGTAATTTTGATCCGTCTGTATTAGATAACAAAGCTCATATTATAAGTGGTGGATTAGTTTATAATTATGATAATTATAACAACCATGTTGACGGAGGGGTATTTTTGCATTGGGCAGCTAGTCCTAAAACTAATTTAGTTAATTATGAAGTGTCCGTTTCTGAAAGCGGAAAAGCAGATTCTTCTAAATATTATTATCCAACAAATGATGTAACTACTGATATAGCTTACATATCTTATGGGTCTGGAGCTTTTAGAGCAAATTACACAGGAAGTTTAAAAAACTTATATTATTCTGGTCAAAATTATGATCCAGTTTTTTCTCCTTCTGGGGCAAGTGGTGTTAAGTGGGTTGATCATAGCATCTTTTTGGATGCAAAAGGCAAATTTCCTTCTGGTGTTTTTGGTACCGGTGCCGCAAATGATCTCAAAAGGGTAGATTTTGCTAGTGGGTCGTTACCTTCTAATAAGTTGTATTTAAGTTATTATTATGATAATGATCAAGATTCGTTTCAGTTTCTTCCTGAGTCAGGAAAATATCAATCCTATTACCAACAGGCTGGAACTGGCTACGAATATATAACAGGTATAGAATATCATGATGATTACACCGGAGTGCTTGTAGCTGAAAGAATAGATTACACATACCCGACTGGAACTGGATCTTGTGATGTTGTGAGCATAGTTGAGCCAAGTGTTGTGATTCCTGTTACGAATAGCGGAAATTATGAAATAAAAGTAAGGTCATATACAGATGATTTTTATTCTGATTGGTCTGATTCTGTGGTTTTCACTAGTGGAGCATTTGATGGTGCATTCAATCAATTTTTCAGAGATGAAATAAGAGGCTCTGGAATAAGCGGTTATATTCCCAAATTTAGCGGATCTGGAAATGAATACGCAACTAGAGTAACGCATTCTGCTTTATATGAAGATGAATCTGGAAATATTGGGTTAAATACTACTAACCCTGCTGTAAAATTAGACATATCAGGGGAGCTTCGTACTAGCGCTGACATTGCCACTACTTACACTTTAGCTAGATTTCAGAATGATTTTAATACGGATATTAATTGTAAGGGGATAGAAATAAATGCTAAAAATACTTTTGATGTAACCTCTTACTTTCAATTAGGCGTCGATGCTCAAAACAAAAAAGCTGGTTTATCACTTCGTTTTAGCGATAATTCTTCCGGCAATTTTATTGGTGATACTGATCTTGCTAATGCTGCTATGATTATCGATAGTGGTAATAATATTGGTATAGGTATTACTACTCCATATAATCCACTTCAAGTAAATGGTTCTGCTGAATCGTTTATAGGTCATTTTGGTCAAGGCTCAAACAATACTAATGGTGTTTGGGGTGGAATATCGTTAGGTTACTCTGAACCTGATAATAATAATTATAGAAAAGTCGGTATTGCGGCTAAAGCAATCGGAGACAGCCAAGCAAGGCAAGAGTTACATTTTCTTGTAGATGCAGCAAATGATCAAAATAGCGCTACTATTTCGGATAGCAAAATGATGATTGATATTGCTGGTAATGTTGGCATAGGTACAGTAAGTCCATCAACCAAGCTTCATGTAGCAGGTAAAGTAACTATCGATACTGTTGATACTGATGCTTCGTTGACGAACTTTTTAGTTATTGATGGTAGCGGAGAAGTCCATAAGAGAACAATCGCAGCTTCTGGAACTGGCACTAGTGGAACTTCAGGTTCTTCTGGAACAAGTGGTTCATCTGGATCAAGTGGAACATCTGGATCAAGCGGTTCATCTGGAACAAGTGGTTCATCTGGATCAAGTGGTTCATCTGGAACAAGTGGTTCATCTGGAACAAGTGGTTCATCTGGATCTAGTGGTTCATCTGGTTCATCTGGTTCTTCTGGATCTAGTGGTTCATCTGGTTCATCTGGTTCTTCTGGATCTAGTGGTTCATCTGGTTCATCTGGTTCTTCTGGATCTAGTGGTTCATCTGGTTCTTCTGGATCTAGTGGAACTTCAGGTGTAGATGGAACTGCTGGTAATTCTGGTTCATCTGGTTC
>Ga0070746_10000798_pt1 | contig 18949 bp, 21 predicted proteins | sample VirMetDEL_Mar_21_FD_77016 | JGI IMG/M metagenome (GOLD analysis project Ga0070746, IMG submission 77016) | Aqueous microbial communities from the Delaware River and Bay under freshwater to marine salinity gradient to study organic matter... | ecosystem: Environmental > Aquatic > Marine >...
AGAATATGCATATAAACCTCTTCCAGAAAGTATAGAATTTTGGAAAAAATGTAATATAAAAATGACATTTGAAATATAAAAAAAGTCTAAAGAAATAATAGAGAAAAGAAAATGCTCGTTAAATTATTGACAGAAAATGCGAGAGTACCTGCTATCCAAAGCAAAGGGGCTGCTGGTTATGATATTTACAGTGACCAGAAGCTTTTACTTTTTCCTTCAGAACGTAAATTGGTCAGCACGGGTATTTCTCTGAATATCCCCAATAGTTATTATGGTCGTATTGCTCCACGTAGCAGTCTGGCAGTAAAAGGTATTGATGTTGGTGCCGGCGTCGTAGATAGCGATTATCGCGGGGAAGTAAAGGTATTACTTATTAACAATAGCAAAGATATGTTTGAAATTAAACATGGCGATAGAATTGCCCAACTTATTTTAGAAAAAATAGCTCATTGTGAGATCCAAGTAGTTGATAATTTGGACGAAACCGAGAGAGGCGAAGGAGGTTTTGGAAGTACAGGAAAATAATTTTCTTAATAAAATGGCTAGTATTAGAAAAGCTGAAGAAACTAAAAAATTTTGGGCCATGTGTTTAAAGCGTAAATTACTTCCAGAAATACTTTCTTGTTATGATAAAAATTTTATTTTTAAAGGTACTTTAGTAAAAAAAGCAACTCAAAATAAATATGATTTGAGTAAATATTTTAAAAACTTTGTTAACAAAGCAAATGATGTAACTTTCTTTAAAAACAATATTACTTTGGAAAAAAATAATATTGTTATAGATACAGGAAGATATAATTTTAAAACAGATGATGGTATAATTAAAGCTCACTATACTTTTATTTTTGATAAGGATGGTAAAATAATTATGCATTATTCTAATTTATATTGATTCTAATTTTTTTTCGTTTTGTGAAAAATTAGAATAATTAAAAAATGGCTGAAAAAGAATTAGCTTATATATCTATCGGTATTATTATTTTTGTTTTTATTGTATTTTTCTCTCTTCTTTATTATACGCTGGGAGATAGAGCCGCGCCTGGCCTGGACAGTGTACCTTCGCCACTATTAGAACTAAACGAAGAAAAAGATTTACGTTAAAAGTTTATTGACAGATAAGATTTTTCAAAATCATTTAATAATCTAATAATATCCTTATCTATTCTAGTAACCAAATTAAAACTTTTTTGGTTATTCCTATTAAATAAACTTTTATAAATCATATAATTACCTTGTTTGAAAAAACTTTTTTTAGAAACCGATGCCTTGCTTAAGATAGCAGGGAAAATATTTTTATATATTTTTGCATCTTTGGATTTCTTGTTTTTATTTTTCTCTTTATTTTTATTTTTACCTTTATTGTCTATCTTCTCTTTTTTAGCCAAATTAGGTAAAAATCCTTTTAATAAACAATAACTAATACGGTCTTTCAATTCTATTATATCATATTCATTATCTATATTTAATCTTGGAGTTTTCTGATACATTTCTATAGCATTTTCATAAATTTTGTTTAATTTATTACAATCAAGATAATTACGCTTGCACCAAATTTTGGGGTCTACTTCTTTTTTGAAAGCTGCTTTTTCGCTATTGTATCTAAATTTAGCCCTAGCATATCCTTTAACTATCTCGTATAAACTAAAGGCATCTCCTTCTTCTATATAAAAGAATTTTTTCCTTTCTTCTAATTTTTCTTTGTCTTTATCGCTCTTTGTTTCTATAAAAAGGTCATCTACATCTTTGCCTACTTTCAAAGCAGCTAATATCATACACATTTCTGTTGAGCAATTGTATATCTTTGCGTAATAAAGAGCTATTGAAGAAGAGATATCATTTACTTTTTTACTATTAATCTCTAATATTATCCTTCCTTTTTCGGTAATAGTGCCTTCTGATTTCAAATAATCTACTAATCCTAATAAATGAAGAGTACGCAATTCTGATAAAACAAATACGTTTGGTGGTCTTTCAATAAACTTACGTAAGAAATCTAACATTTGAGATATATTAGCTATATCTTCTCTTAATAATAATGACAAAATCATTTCAGTTATGTTACTTTTTCTGATAGGAACTATTGGATTTCTTAACATTTTGTTGTATTGGTCTTGACTATAAGCTCTATAACATATCCCTGGGTATACCCTTCCTGCTCTTCCTTTGCGCTGTATAGCTTGTGATTGGGAGATATTTTCCTCGCTTAACTGGTCTTCCATTCTTTCAGGGTCGTAACTAGATTCTAAATTAATACCATTATCTATGACATAAATCAAAGGTTCTAATGTGACAGATGATTCATAAATTTTGGTTGCCATAATAATTTTTCTTTCATAGAAGTTTTCTATCAAATCTGCCTTTCTCAAAGCTTCTATAGTTTCTTTACTATAAATTTCTTGAATACGGGGGTCTTTTTCTATTGTCTGTGAAGTAGCAAGTAAACAAAGAATATTTTTATCCTCGCTTTTGATAGCAGTACATAATTTTTTCCCTTGTGATTGACTAGTAATATACATTAAAGTATCGCCTTTTTTATTTTTTTTCAACACCTCCTTTATATAAATTTCCAAAGCTTTTTCTTGTCTTAATTTGATACTTACGTCTTTTTCATTATAGACTAATTCTACCGGTTTGTTAGGTACGCCTGGTAATTTTTTTTCACCAACGCTTAAACCCACTTCTCGGAAATAATTTTCAAAAAGACCTTCGGGTAAAGTAGCAGAGGTAACTATTACTTTTAATTTAGGATTAATCAATAAAGCTTCGCGCAATAAGACTAATAATCTATCAATATCTATACTACGCTCGTGAGCTTCGTCTATAATAACAATATTATATTCTTTCAAAGCAGGGTCTCTGTTTAATTGCTGAACCACACTTCCTTCTGTACTGAATAATAATTTAGTTTTTGTACTTTTAGAATCTCTGTAGATTATTTCTTCTTCCTCGCCTTCTTCTTCTATAATCGCCCCTTGGTATTGAAATCCTACTTCTTCTCCTAATTTAACATCTAAGCACGCAGCTGCAAAACTAGCCGAGCTCAATGTAGCTGCTTTTTTAGGAATAGTCATTACTACCTTGCCTTTATAATCCAAAGTATGTAAAGCTAATTTAGGCAAGATAACAGTTTTTCCAGTACCGGTACCGCTTTCAATAACACATACTCTATTTTTTTCTATTAAATTTATTACACTTCTAGCTTCTTTATAAAGTGGCAATTTAGACCACGCAGGTTTGACGTTGGCTAGCACATTATAAATTTCATTATATTTTTTACCTGTCAGAGGGTTTTTATATTTGCCTTCTGGATCTAAAATACCATACTCTTTCATTTTATTTAAACATATAATTGTAACTATTTTTTTTATAGAATAAAATGACTGTAAAACACGTTTCTACCAAAAGTTACCATTGGGCTCACGCAGGAGTGATTATTTATCATAGTTTGTTAGCTATTTGTTTAATTATTTCACAATATGTTAAACGTATATTTTACCTCAAACCAAGGACGTTTGTTATAGCATCGGGTGTTATATTGCTCATTGTTGCTCTATTAAGTATAATTCCTATAGCAAAATATGATAAATTAGAAATTAATTGATATTAAAATGCAACTAACTACTTTAAATAGTTATGCTGCTGCTTTGCATGCTTTAAGTAGTGTAGGAGTAACCGGGGCTTTTTATGCCAGAGGGGAAGATGCTAATTTTGATACTAATTTATATAGTTATAGAATATCTGGTATAAGCGAAGATGATAGAAATGTAGAATTAGAATATTATCGTTATCTCAAAGTTAGTACAAAATCTATAGAAAGTATGATAGCCGCTATTTTCTTAATTACTAGTTTTTTCCACACTTTTTATGCCACCGATGGTTTTGGGAGTGGTCTTTATTTAAATGAAATAAAAAAAGGATACAATAGATATCGTTGGCTAGAATATGCTATTACTTCAACTATCATGATTTTTGTTTTATCTATTATATCAGGTACTAAAGATTTTGATACTGTTTTTGAATTATGTGCTTTAAATGCTTTTTTAATGAGTTTAGGGTTTTTCTTAGAACAAACTGATAATAAACAGGTTCAAATAACTGCCTTAACGATAGGTTTTATTATAGTGGTTGTTATCTTTTCTATTTTATTAAGAAATTTCTACCATCGTTTGGACGAAGTTAAAAAATTAGGCAGAGAATTACCAGATTGGTTAAACTTTGTATTAATACCTATGCTTTTCTGGTGGTCTTCGTTTGGAATAGTAGCCGCCTTGAATGTGGCAGCTAAAAATAAAGCTAATTATGATTATGCTTTTTATGAAAAATTATATATATACCTTAGCTTTTTATCAAAAGCAAATATGGGCTATTATCTTACCTTCGGAGTAACCAGAGATCAATCGGATAAAAAATAAAATTTAATATTTAATTAAATTTTGTTAATACAAATGCCTTGTAATGTGAAATGCCATCATGGTAGAATAAAATATTTTTGTAGAATATGCAAAGGACCAGGCATTTGCAAACATGATAAAATAAAAAATAGATGCAAAGTATGTCATGGAGGGGCTCTTTGCAAAATGCCATGGTGTCATACCCAACGTAGTAAAAAATATAAAGATTTCTGTGCTAAATGTTCATGGATGTTAGATGATATTATATGGGGTAAAAAATTTAATCTGAATAAATATTTAGATGAAACTTTATGGGGTATAGATGATGAATTTATTGATTCTATAGGCGATCTAATTTAAATATTCTTTAATAGAAATATTTAAATCTTTAGCTTTTTTCAATTTACTACTACTCTTGTTTATATCTTTAGTTAATACTAAAGTAGTTTTGCTATTAACGGTATTTTGAACAACACCGCCTTGAGATTTAATTTCTTCTTCTAATTCCGTGCTTCGGAAACCAGAAAAGACAACATATTGGTCTTTGTATTCGCCCGATTTTGTTATTACTTTAATTGTCTCTTTTTCATATTTGAGAAAAGGATATTTTTCTAACCATAACCAAAAATTATCATAATTTTCAATAAATTTAGTAGCCATAATATTAGAAAAACCTTCTAAATCTTCTACTTCGCTAATAGTTATTTTTTCTTTTCTTAATATTTTAGGATAAGCATCAATGATTATTGAAAATCTTTTTTCCCCAAAACCATTACCAAAAATCAAACTGGCGGTCATTAATTTAGCTAAACTAATATTTTTGTCCAAGACAGAATGTATATTATCATATAATTTTTGTGCACTTTTATCTTGAAAATGAGGTAACTGGAGAAAATTTTTGGCAGTAGCTTGATATATCAATTTTATATTATCAAATCCAGTTTGGACTAGCTTTTTAACCGTGCCTTCACTCACTCCAATTATATTCATAATTTTGAAAAAATTAATTAATTGCATTATTACTACATTTTCATTATCTTCATCTAGTATAATATCTACATGATTTTCATTCCAATGATATTTTAAATTAGGAAAAGAAGCTGATGTCCCGGAAATGATTTTAGTCACATAAGGGATAACATCTCCGCTCTTAACTACTCTTATTTTACTACCCGGACCTACATCATACTTTTCAATAAAATTAGCATGAAAAGCGGTACAATATTGTACTTTATCTCCGTCTAAAATAATAGATTCAAATTTTAATCGCGGAATAAGTATACCATGTTTACTAGCTTTCCAAATTACTTCTATGACAGTAGTAGCTATACCGGCTTCGTTAATTTTAAAAGCTACTGCATATTTAGGATTACCATCTTGATTTCTTTTATAAATAATATTAGAAATTAAGACTAAACCATCTACTTCGTAAATACCTTTATTTTTCCTTTCTTTTAATTTTTCAGTTAATAATTCTTGGTTAGTTTCAGAAACTAATTCATTATAAACTGTTTTGAAAGATAAGTGCTTCATAATCTTAAATTGTTCACTAGCGATAAAATTAATTTTAGGGTCAAATAATTCATAAGCCACAAAATCAATATCTTGTAATATATTCAAATCTGGTTTTTTAGAATTAACTATACCAGCTACTACTGATCTTGCTTTTGGATATATTTTAGCATATTTACTTTCAAATATTGATTTTTTCATAATTAATTCTCCCCTGATAAAGATTTCTTTATCTAATATTGGCAAAGAAAGATGAGGTATGAGATAACTTATATCTTGACCTACAAAACCATCGCCTCTTGTATACATGAGAATATTATTTTTAGTATACTGTATAAGAGCACTGATGCCATCTAATTTATCACTGATGGATATTTTATCTTGATATCTTTCTAACCATAGAGATAAATCTCGGGAATCAGGTTTAACCTTATCCAAACTCCCTAACCAAATAGGTAGTTTGACTTTGACCACATCTTCTCTGACAGGAGCACCTATATTTTTCAAGATTTTACTATCTCTATTTTTTCTTTTTAATTCATCTACTAAAGTGTCAAAAAATTCATCTTCCACTAAAGGTGTTTGATTATAATATTTTTTACTTAAATAGGGTATTAATTTTTCTAATTCTTTAATAGTGAGAGAATGAACATCTTTTTTAGCTTTTTCTATCAAAGGAAGCATTTTTATTTTATTGTGTTACTTTAATTATTCAATTTCATTTAATTGAATAAAAATATTTTATTGACAATTTTTAAGATTTTCAATATAAGTGGGCATAAGGGTCTCGTCCTCGTTCCAGTTTATTTGTTTTTTTCCTTGACGAGATAAAGTAATATTTACTTTCAAAAAATGCTTACAACCAAAAAATCCTCTTCTCGCACTCAAAGATGAGGGATGAGAAGTTATGTATATTTCTCTGCTATGAATATGGTCGGCTAGTCTTTCGCAATTTTTGCCCCATAATAAATGAATACAATTTTTACTTTCTTCATTTAAAATAGAGATGATGATATTAATAAAACGGTTCCATAAATTAAGATAACATTTTGGTTCTTGCGGACAGAATGTCAGCGAATAATTCATAAATAAAATACCTTGTTTAGCCAGCCATGTTAAATCTCCATGTTCAGGGGCTTTAAACATAGGAAAATTATCTCCTATCTCTTTGTATATATTTCTTAAACTACCAGGAACTTGGTCATTTTTATCAACTCCAAAACTATATCCTTGAGCTCTTGGTTTACCATTATCCATTAAAGAAGGATAAGGATCTTGGCCCCACATAACTACCTTGACATCATTTAGAGGTGTCAATAATAATGCTTTGAAAACATTTTCTTTATCAGGATAATATCTACCATAATTAACTTCTTTTTTATCAATAATCTGACTAATTTGTTTTACAGCTGGTTTATATTTTTCTAATTTTTCACTCCATCCTGGATAATAATTATCATAAAGTATGTCGTAGATAGACATTTTATATCACTTTATGATAATTATATTTTAAATTTTATAAAAGATAATAAATTAATGTCTAACCACATATATGAGATTTTTCAATACATTCTTTTAATTCTGCAAACGTATTAACTACTTCTTGTAAATTACTATTTTCTAATCCATCGGCCATATGTTTTATATATTCAAAAGTAAGAAAAGAAAAAATAGATGTAATAAAACTAGTAGCAAATATCATACTATTTAAACAATTAATATATCTATTCTTATCCACAGTATACAATCTTTCATAATCCATTTTATTACACAATAAAAATGTCTATAGTATGTAATCTTTGTCAAAATTTCACTATTTCTAAATTATCATGCGGGTGTTCTAAACAAAAAGAAAATGACGGAGAAATAAATCCTTCTGAAGTAGAATTTACATTAATAGAAACCAAAAGGATAAGTTATACTGAATTAATACCCAATAATGATAATTATACTTATTTAAAAATATTAAAGGATGAAAAAATTGTTGCTATTTCGGGGGAATTTTTATTAGAAATGCCTTTAAAAAAAGAGGAAATACTTGATAAAAAATTATATGAAATTAATATATATCCTGTTTTTTTCATAGATTATATAAGACCTCTTTTTTTAAATGCTATAGATAAAGGAGAAGCATATCAATTTGCTTTTCATACTAATATTACCTCGCGTAATATTACATGCAGTATATATCCTTGTTCTTTACCAGGAAATATTTCTTCCTGTGATGTAGTGATACGTTATAATCATCAAGTAATCACTGATAGAAGTATTAGTAATTTTGCTTTTCATAAATCCGATATTGGTGAAAAGGTAGATATATTATATTAGATTATAGAAAAGTACTTAAATATTCCAATGCATCCACTCTTAAATGATATCTTCTAATGATTTTGAAAACATTATCAAAATCGTTATTTTTACATTGACTAATATCTTTTTCCAAATCTTCTAATTCTTCTTTTATCCATAAAGAAGACCATAATTTATATAATTTTCTATCATTTTTGACAGTTACAAAAATATAATTTTCTATCATTAAACTTGTTAATAAACAAATGATATCAAAAGATTTATAAAAAATATCAGAACCCATATTACGTCTAAAATAAAGAAATTTATCAGCTTGGCATCCCAAATAATAATAAATAATTTTTCCAGTTTCAAAATCATCTAGACTATAAGAACTTATCTTTTTCTCTTTCTTTTGTATTCCATCCCAATCAACAAACCAACTTTCTACCAAATTTGTAGGATTTCTATCTTCATAACGATAATATGAAAATCTTGCCCATCTATCCAAAATGCTATCATAAATACTGATAGCAGAATAAGGAGATGGTAATAAAAAAACTTTGATAGGCGAAATGATTTCTTTATCTTCAAAACTAAAATTATTGAGTTCGCAATTTATTTTCAAATATTTTATACTAGCCTCATTATGACAAAAATTAAATTTTTCATAAAACAAGAAATATATAATTATCTGTTTAATAATATCATATATAATATTACTAGTTAAATAATTAGTTTTTTTCTTTTTAGAGACCGGTGAAAGATGTTTGACAAAAAGAGGATTAGTTAATAAATCTTTTATATGTTCTATATCATATTTAAATCTTAATAATATAATTTTATCACGACATATATAAAAATGTAAAAATTTTACAGGAGTAGGGTAATTTTTAGCTTGTGCTATTCTTTTGATAATTGTATTAATAATAGATAAATTTAAATATTTATTTCTATTTTCGTAATAATAAATATTTTCTTTGTAATGATTTATTATAAAATTATTTATTTCTTGATTAATATATTTATTAATATTTTTTTGTTTTTTTCCTACAGATATATCAAAAAATTCATAATTATATCTATTGAATATAATTTTCTCTCCTTTGTATTTTCCAAACTTAATTTCTATTTCGTCATCATCAAGCATTAAAGGATCTTGCAAAAAACTACTAGTTTTTTTACAATCAAAGCATTGTTGATATCTAGTCAAATAATCATATTTTGCTAGTCCTAGAGATAAACAATTTTTATCTTTCACACTAAAAGAAATATCCTTGCCTATATTATCTTTTAAAAAATTATAACAAGATATACTTTTTTTCCAATCTTGTAATATCACATTAACATTGTTCATTTTATTTTAATAAATACTTTTGGACAAATATTTCATATTTATTTTTCTTTGGACAAGAAACTACCGCTAATTTATCTATTTCATTCACCGTGTAAAAATCATCTCCTCTCTTTTTAATACAATATTTGGCCGGAATAGCAAAAGTACTATTAGTGCCATTTTTTACCATAAAAACTATACTAGATTCATCTTTAATGACAAAATATTTACATCCGGTTCTATCAATGGCTAATACTATTTTAGGAATTTTTAGGTCATTAGCATTCTTTTTCCAGATATCAGTAACCTCGGTTATTTCTTTCTTTTCCATTTTTAAATGAATTAAAAGAATAAAATGTCCATATATATATTTAGTAAAAAAATAAATAAAATTTTGGAAAGAGAAATTATACATCTTGAATTACCCGAAGTAGTAGCATATAGTGGTTCTAGAAAATTAACTTTAAAAAATTATGAAGAAGACAAATTACAAAAATTCTGCGAAAGTAATAAAAACGTAAAAATACATCCTTATTTTTGGAATCATAATTATTGCGTAATTGATATGTTAGACGACAATATAGATGTTATTAAAATAAAAAAACCAGATACAATAACTCTAGATATTAAAAATTTTAACCCAGGAATGTTAATAATGATTTTAAGTTTTTATAATGCTATCTATTTAACTTATGCATTAGAAAAAGAAGAAGAATATAAATTATTTTTAAATAAACTTAATACTGATCGTACTATATTTTCTCAATTTTTGATAGAAAATAGAATTAATTTACCAGTAACACCAAATTATCTATTACTAATAAAAAGAATTTTTACTAACAATAATATATTAGAATTTGTTTTTAATGAACCTCTTAAATTTGATTATGAACAAATAGCTTTAATTTTATCTCATTTTGATTACGGAAGCATTAATGAGATAAGTACTTATATATTTAATGCTTCTTTAGAAAAAAAAGATAAATTATTATTATGTCAGATGTTAATAAAAAATTATGAATATGATATTGATTCAGTAGAAATAAATTATTTAGATAAAAAATTATTCAAACCATATTTAAATTATTATCTTTATACTATGAATATAGAAGATGATTTAGTTAATATTTATTATCAAACTTGGGAAATATTTTTATATAATAATGGAGCCAGTAAATTAGTAATAATGAACGATGATAAATTAAATGAAAATATACAAAAACGTTATAATACAATTAAAGATAATTTTAATCTTTAAATAAAATGGACAGAGTTTTATTTAAACCGCCAAACTTAATAAGTAAATCAGTAGGGGTTTTTTCTTCTATTTCTTTTCTAGCAGCATTATTAGGAGGAGCTTATGCTTTCAGTATTCATGAAAAAAAAGTAGATGAGGAAATATTTACTATCTCCCAAGCTCTTGCTTTTGGTAATAAATATATCATGGTTATCTTTTTTACATTAGCTTTCGCAGGTATATTTTTTCTTAATTTTTATCGTACTCCTAGAAAATTATTGATACCCAGAGTAATATTATTAACTTTTGTTTTTTGCTTCTTACTTACTATCATTTGGGTAACTACTTTTGTAAATACAAAATTACATTATATCTTCGCGGGTATTATATTTACCAGTAATTTGATATATATTTCATTGTTAACTTATATTTATCAAAAATATTTAGCTGATAAAGCTAAATATAAAACTTATTTATTAGATCTTATTTTGATGATGGCATTTGCCTCTATGGTTATTATTCTGGTTTTTGGTATTTTTGAAGCAGACGAAACAACTAATTTAGACGATGCTATATTTGCTTCTAATGAAAATTTCACTGTACTTTTAACTATACTAACATTGTTATATCTTGGCTTTATTTAAAACCTAATATAACTTGGTCACCAATAACTTGGGCATTGGGAGCATTTGCGATATAAGGGGTAGTCACGTTGGCAACAGCATTTGGCGGGAATTTATTTTCATCAGTGGTCATTGCTGCATCGCTTATATTATTATTACCGATAGACGTACCGCCGCAGAAAAGCAAAGTTTGTGCTTGCGGTGCTCCATTAAAAGTACCAATATCGCCGTTGTTGTATATTGCCGTACCTGTAGGTAATAATTCATTATTACTTGTCGGTGGACCTAAATAATAATTTTTTGTCTGTGTACGCGCAGGCCCCTTGACATCACTGTTAAACTTATTAGTATTATAATTTGGAGGCACTGTTGACCCTTTGATATCACCTCCGTTATAACAATAGGGTGTACCGCAGCAGTCCCCTGGCCCGGACTTGGATGTGCAAAATGCTAATACACTCTTATTTGAGATTTTACCATTACCCTTACCAACACATGTTTTAGGATAATAAAGGCTTACCGATGGACCGCCTATAGTAACAGCAGGACCAGTTACAAGTTTCATGTTGTCGCAATTATAATTAACTGCCGCGAAGCTTGGATCGATACATCGGAGCATACTAGTACCTGTATCACTATTGGCATCTAATAGAGAATTAGTTTGGTCAAGAATATCTAAAGCGTTTCCATAATTGTTCATAACATTTTTTTTATTATGTTTAACACTATTTGTATTATCTAATGCTTTTGATTCTTTTAAACCAAATAAACTATTCTTACTATCACTAGAATTAGTTTCAAATTCTAAATCTCCATAATCTGTTAATGTAAATTGTATATTTCCATTAACCTTGTTTATTTGATAGTTAGATTGGTCTAAACTATCAAAAATGAGAGAATTTACGGTATTTTGAGACCATTTATTATCGCTAACATAATATTGTAAATATACACTAGTACCTATACTGGTGCCGTTATTTAAATAGTTTTTATATCCAGCAGAAACACCATTACGGAAAGAAACTCCTGCGGGTATAGTATCGCTATAATAAATATCTAATGTTTGGGTACTTACTCCTGAATCGGTTCCCGTGTACGTAAAAGTTATAGTTTCGTTAACCGAAGGACTAGAACCGAGTGCAGTTAATGCTAAATTTTTTTCTTGAGTAGCAGGACTATGATTACAATAAACATCTACTGGCCCCCATTTATTTTCTCCAGAAGGATATAAAATATCTTTATGATTACCTTCTGCACTAGTGGCTAATGTAGCTATCACAATCAATATTAATAATAAAATAGCAAAAAACATATAATCTTCCACTAATTCATTATGTTTCTTCATCTTTTAAATTAAAATAAAATTTCTGGACATTTTATTTCTCCAGTAGCTTTATCAATAGTATATCCTTTACCTTCACATGGATATGGATCATCTGCACTACCTTTTTTGCAGTAAAAAGTGGGTATAGTGGCCGATGGCTCATTCAATAATTTTTTAATTTCTATAATATAATATATATAGAAAGCAGAATACATAATAATACCTGCAAATAAAAAAAGATAAATAATATTATGTAATAATTTCTCATTTTCAAATAACCAATATTTGAAAGCCGTTGATCTACTCACTCCCTTTATTTCCATACCAGAAGGATAAATAGTATAAGTATATTTTTTATTAACTGAAGACATTATATTTTTATAACTAATAAAAATGTTAAATTCGGAATTACATAATTTTATTCCCGATTATAAATGCCAAAATAATGAAGATATACAGTGGGAAACTGCTCGTAGATACGAATTTAATGAATTGAGTAGCAAAAGTGATAGAGCTCAAAAGAAAGGACGCTTTTTTTACCACCAGGAGCTTTTTTTACGTTATTTAAGACAATATGATAAAATTTTCAATATACAAGGTACTGGTACTGGTAAATCAGGCAGTATTATTAATGTAGCGGAATATTATAAATCCCGTGACGAAGGTATTAAGAGAGTATTTGTTTTACAACCGGGTCCTCCTACAGTAAAAGATTTTAAAAATCAGATAATTAAATTATCTGATCCAAAAGAATATACGAGTGTTAAATTGCGAGCTGCTACTACTTCCAGGAGTCGTAAAAATAATTTAAGTCGTTTAATAAGCGAATGGTATTCGGTGACCACATATCAACAATTTGCTAAAATTAAATATAATAATGATGATATCAAAGAATATTTTTCTGATAGTATTATTTTTATGGACGAAGCTCATAAATTAAGAAATTTAGAAGATAGTGGAGGCGGAGAAATGTCAGAAGAAGAAAAAAATAATATTTATCAATTTCTTTGGAGAGTAACACATATAGCAGAAAGGAGCAAAATCATTATATCAAGTGCCACACCCATGATTAACGATACCAGTGATTTTGCATTATTAGCTAATTTATTATTACCAGAAGAAAATCAATTACCAATTAATGTTAGTGATACTTTTTACGACCGTGTAACTTTATCACAATTAGAACCTTTTTTGCGAGGAAAGATAACTTTTATTAAATTTTTAGAATCTAATATTAATATAATAAATCCTGGCACTGTTTTAGATAAATATTATCATAATATATTGATGCCAAAGAATAGTAATGAAAAAGGAGAACCCCTCGTGCCTTTGAAAAGAAAGTTAAATAATAATGAAATAATAGATTATGAGATACCTAATGAAAATAACCAACCTTTGGTAGAATCTAATTATAAAAGATATGTTTCTCAAGTAGGTATTTATTTATTAGAAATGAAAGGAATACAATTAGAAAAATATATAGAAAATTTAAATAATACTAGTAAATTCTTTTCTGACCAACGTCAATGTAGTGTTTTTGTTTTCCCTAATGGTCAACATGGAAGTGATGGATTTAAAACTTTTGTAGAAAAAGATAGTAACGGTAATTATATTTTCAAAGAAAAAATAATATACAAAGATGATAGAAATAAATTAAAAAATATACCTCCTATGAAAGCTTATATCAATACTTCTACTGAAGAGAAAATAAAACAAAGTTTAGAAAATTTAGACCAATTTAGTTGTAAATTCAAATTCTTTATAGAAAATGAATTGAAAGCTAGTTTGAAAGCTAAACCTGGAAATAGTTTTTGTTATATTGAATTTGTAGAAAGCAGCGGAGCTGTCTTATTGGGTCTATTATTAGAATTATTTGGATTTTCAGAATTCGTAACTACTATAGATCCATTTAATATAAAAACTGGTAAATTAGAAGGATTAGAAAAGAAGAAAAGATTTGTTTTCTTAACAGGTCAAAGTAAAAATATTGATACTGCTCTCAAAATATTTAATAGTCGTGAAAATAGACACGGAGAATATGTCCAAATAATAATAGCTTCTAAATTAGCACGAGATGGAATAAATATTAAAAATGTCTTACGTGGTTATATAATGACACCTGGCTGGCACGAAGCAGGTATGTACCAAGCTTTAAGTCGTTTTATAAGAGCAGACAGTCATGATTATCTGATTCAAGAAAGGCAAGAAAAAATAGATATAGATATTTATCGATTGGCTTCTATCAGACCAGAAGAGATTAACAATCTTTACAAAAGTGGCATAGAAAAAGCTAGTATAGATATCAAAAATTATCTTAATTCAGAAGCAAAAAATATAAAAAATAAACGTATCTTACGTTTTATGAAACAAATAGCTTTTGATGCTTATATCAATTATGAGCGTAATACTAGCGGTGATTTTAGCGACTATACTAGCGAGAGCGATTATAGTGTTAAATTTTATAAAATATGGAAAGCGAGAGGCTTACCCAATAACGATAAAAGAGAAGGTTTAGCCAGAAACCAGGGACCCAATAGAGAAGAATATTTATTTAATACCTATAATTTATTTTATACCAAAAAAGATATAAGAAATGTAAAAAATATAATTATAGATTTATTACAGAAAAATTTCTATATGTCAATAAATGATGTAGAAAAAGAATTAAATAAAAAAAGAATTAATCATTCATTATATATAATCTTCCAAAGCATATATGAATTAATTTATAATAATGAAACCTTTTCTAATTATCAAAATACACTTCAATATCATTTGGTAATCAAAGGAGATATAATATTTATTAATAGAGAAAAAAATAGCAGTAATAATAGTACTATTTCTACAGAAAATGATATTTATTTTATGTCTTCTTTTAAACCATTGCAAAGAAAAGCTCCTGAAGGTGAAGAAGAAGAATATGAGAGAATGGTTAATTATTTAATAAATAAGAATAAACAAGAAATTAAAGATTATTATATAAGAGATCAAAAGTATAATTTATTCAAAAGATTGTTAGAAGATTCTTTAGAAGCTCATAAAAATAATAATTTAACAACACTACAAAAAGATATATTAGAATTATTTCATAATTATTGGTTAATAGTAGATAAGCCTCTGGGATATTTAGAAGCAGCTGATAAAGCCCTTACTATTGTAACTCAAGGACAAGGAAGAAAACGTCAAGAAGGAAGCGAGGCTGGATTGAAAAAATTAAATTTAGACGAAGTTGAAGAAAGACCAGAAAAGGATAATAAACAATATGTTCATTTTTACAAATCTAGCGAAAAAACTGCTTTTGCCATTACAAGTATCTTGGAAAGTAGTCAAAGAAGCATACGTATTTTAGAAGAAAATGGTTTTGTTGATGCTAATTCTTCTCAAAGCTTTGTGTATAATTATTTATTCAATAAATATTATGATGAAATAATGGAACGTTATCGCGTAGCTCCTTATTACGGAACTTATATTTACAGAGGCGGCGAAGAAGAAAGATTTGTAGCCGATAAAAAAAGAAATTTTTTCCGTATCGTGGATAATAGTAATCCTAGAAACAAAGGTATAGTTTGTCGTTTTATGACACCCACTTCTAATATCGTTAAAATAGTTAAAAGTTTAGATAAAGAAGGAAAATATAAAAATATGTACGGAGCCAAAATACGTAAAAATGATTTATGTGATTCACTTATTCAGCTTTTTAGAGAAAATGATTTATTGTTTGAATCATTCTAAATATTATATTATTACGAAAAATAATATAATATTTATATATATTTTATACATTTTGTACTTTGTGGGTGAAAAATTTTCTCATCTACCTCAATTATATGTAATGGAATAAAATCAATATATTTTCTTTTTGAATTCGGGAGATATTCACGTTGTTGTATTATAGTTCCTATTAGTTCTTTTGTTTCATCCATATTTCTTATTTTAATATATTTAACTTTGGGATGCAATTCTAGATTTACTTCCCAAATACCAGTACACTGATTAATTTTCAAAGTTTCTAAACAACCACGTGTTCGCAACACGAGAGACATTATTATATATGAAATTTTAAATTATCAATAAAATTTCATTTTTTAATTCTTATTTCTAGTCTCTAGTTACTACAGAAAAGGCAGCGCCTGTAAGACCGCTTCCAAAAGGAAAACTTACACCGTTGCTCATCGTAGCCTTATTCCAACTTATGCCATTGGAGCTATAAATAAGAGCGCCGCCTAAACCTTCTCCCAAAGGCCCTCCGGCAGCTAACCATAAATCAAGATTAGTACTGTAAGCCACTTCGTTGCCATTAATAGTACCAGGGAAGGGGAAACTTATTCCATTAGACATAGTTGTTGATTCCCAATTTTGTAAGGTAGTTTCAGTAAATAATAAATTTTCTTCAGAAGTACCACTGCTAATACCAGTAGCTAAAAAGGCATTTCTTTTTAAACTGTAAGCTAATGAATAACAGCCGTTTGGCAAGAAACTTCCCCCGCTTGTTATAGTTGCATTTACCTCTTGCCAATTATCACCAGTAGTGGAAGATAATAAAGTAATATTATTATCGCTCTGGCCTCCTGCGTACCATGTAGAGGTAGTTAAATCAAATACCAATGCGCGACCTCCGCCGCCGCCCGTTTGGACAAAAGCACTAGCTCCGCCTAACATAGTGCTTTTAGTCCAACTAATACCATTAGTAGAATATAAAATATTACTATCATCATTCTCGGCTTCACCAACCGCCACCCAGATATTATTAGCATACTTAACATTGTAGCCACCATTCAAAGCAGAGGCGCCTATAAAAGTACTAGTACCTCCTCCGAGCATTCCAGCTACATCCCAGGTTATGCCGTCGGAAGAATAGAGAATATTTTGATTATTTATATCTTTTCCCACAGCTACCCATCTTTTTAATGTAGTACTATAGGCTACTGCATTTCCTCTTTTATAACCAGAATTAACGGCACCATTATAAAATATGGACATACCGTCCCTTCTACTAGCCGCTTTCCAATCTATACCATCGTCGGAATATATTATATTTTGATTGGTATCTTTGTTTTGTCCAGTAGCAACCCATCTTTCGTTACCATAAGCAGAACCAGCATTAGAAAAATTAGCATTGACGCCTCCTAAATCATAGCTAAAGCTAATACCGGTTCCAGGAGCCCATGTTTTACCATCGTATGAATAAAGTAAAGTCGGAGGTACTATACCCACGCCTGAATTAGCTGTTACGCCAATAGCCACGGATTGTACTTTTTTGACAACATTATCATCTTTCTTGCTTAATGTGATTAGCAATACTGTAACTATGGTTGCTATTACCAACATAGAAACTAATATTATGCCGTAACCTAAATTACTATTCATTTTATATATACTTATTTTTAATTTTATACTTTGAAATATCAAAGTCTTCTTTTTTTAATATATGGACAGGAGCCACAGGTTTCTGTATATAAAAAATTAATTTTAATAATAATTTAACATACCATGAATTATAAAAAATAAAACAATTAGTCATTAGTTGTTTTCCATGAATAACTTCAGTAGCTCTTAAATCTTTTATAAATTCTGACATTTGTAAAGCATATTTTGGATTGACCCATCCCACTTTACTAGTGTCAAAAACAATAGTAAAAGGTTTCCCTTCTTGATATAAAGATAACCATTTTTCTTTGAATTGCTTAAAATCATTATCATCTAAATTTTCTCCTAATTCTACTAATACAAAATAATCTAATTTTGTGAAATTAGACCATTGCATTTTTAAATTTTAATTTATTTAATTAAAATTTGAAATTTATCTGCTAGCTAATAAATAATCTTTGATAATTCTTTTTTCTTGAAAATCTTGACAAACATAACGACTAAAATCAACATCAGGATTATCAAAAAAGCCTTGTAGTAATTTCATGACTCCTAGATAATTATAATAAGCTTCTTTTTTACTAGTAGGAGAACATTGTCTTATTTTAGTAGTTTCGTGTATAGAAAAACGATGCTTATATTCTTTATTAGCATGATTAATACCTTCTTTTACTTCTTTAATATCAAAACAAATATTGACTCCTTCTGATGTCCAGTTATGATATTCTACCGCCACGCCACGACTGGCCAAATAAGGAGCCAAACGATGAAGAGGCATACGAAAGTTTCTTTTATTTATAGGACTAATATGATAAACGCTATTATATATAGTAAAACTATTACATATTAAATCATCTTGACAAATATATA